>TARA_B110000037_G_scaffold36839_1_pt1 | contig 16875 bp, 15 predicted proteins | sample TARA_B110000037 | Tara Oceans TARA_B110000037 (sample SAMEA4397196) | marine metagenome | biome: Polar Biome; feature: [MIX] marine epipelagic wind mixed layer (ENVO:01000061); material: water (ENVO:00002006), including particulate matter (ENVO:01000060) such as... | depth 10-100 m
AGTAAAAGTATTGAACAAAGTGATTTAATATTTTACTTGAAATTAATATGGACCCTTTGTTACTTTTAGCAAAGGGTTTTTTATTTTTAGTATAAAAAATAGAGAATAAACGTAATTTTACACCCATAAAATTGTAACAATGAGAGACCAACAAATATTTGATTTAATAGACAAAGAATTAGTAAGACAAAGAGAAGGAATAGAATTAATTGCTTCAGAAAATTTTACAAGCCAAGCCGTAATGGATGCTATGGGAACTTGTTTAACAAATAAATATGCAGAAGGTCTTCCACATAAGAGATATTATGGGGGATGTCAAGTAGTAGATCAAATAGAAGATATTGCTATTGATAGACTAAAGAACTTATTTAATGCCGAATGGTGTAACGTGCAGCCACATTCTGGTGCGCAAGCTAATGGAGCAGTTATGTTAGCAGTATTAGAAGCAGGCGATAAGATTTTAGGTTTTGATTTGTCACATGGAGGCCATTTAACACATGGTTCCCCAGTAAATTTTTCTGGAAAAACCTATAAAACGTCTTTTTATGGGGTAGATGAAGAAACGGGTTTAATTGATATGGACAAAGTTGAAGCGACTGCTTTAAGAGAAAAACCGCAATTAATCATTGCTGGAGCTTCTTCTTATGCTAGATCTTGGGATTATAAAAGGTTTAGAGAAATTGCAGACAAAGTAGGTGCTTTGTTATTGGCAGACATGGCACATGTAGCTGGTTTAGTTGCTGCAGGTCTTCACGAAAACCCCTTAGAGCATTGCCATATTGTTACTTCTACTACTCACAAAACATTAAGAGGCCCTAGAGGTGGAATCATTTTAATGGGAAAAGATTTCGATAATCCTTGGGGAAAGAAAACAATGAAAGGCGTAGTAAGAAAAATGTCTTCTATTTTAGATTCAGGTGTTTTTCCTGGTACGCAAGGTGGGCCATTAGAACATGTTATTGCCGCTAAAGCAATTTCTTTTGGCGAAGCATTAAAACCTGAATACAAAACATACCAAAAACAAGTAATTTTAAATGCACAAGCCATGGCCGAAGCATTTGTAGCTAAAGGATATAATTTAATTTCTGGTGGAACCGATAATCATTTAATGCTTATAGATCTTAGAAATAAAAATATTTCTGGAAAGAAAGCGGAAAACACTTTAGTAAAAGCTGATATTACGGTCAATAAAAATATGGTTCCTTTTGATGACAAATCGCCATTTGTAACTTCTGGAATAAGAATAGGTACGCCCGCAATTACAACAAGAGGCATGAAAGCCGATGATATGCCAAGGATTGTAGATTGGATAGATTCATTGTTAATGAATCCTGAAGATGAGCAGGTAATCAGTAAAGTAAAAGCAGAAGTAAATGCTTTTATGGAAGGCTTTGAGTTGTATTAAATTACAAATTAAAAAGAGCAGTTGCATTCGCAGTCGTAATTTCAGCAATTTCTTCTAAGCTTACTTCTTTAATCTCTGCCAATTTTTCGGCAATTTTTAAAATATAAGAACTTTCATTTCTTTTTCCTCTATAAGGTGCAGGAGCCAGGAATGGAGCATCCGTTTCTAAAACTAAATGCTTTAAGTCTATATCTTTTATAACTTTATCTAGTCCTGAGTTTTTATAGGTTAGCACACCACCAATGCCTAAATAGAATCCCATAGCTATTAGTCTTTTAGCATGAGTTTCATTTCCTGTAAAGCAGTGTAAAACACCTTTTAGCTTACTGTCGTAATTTTTTTCTAAGATAGCTAGAATATCATCAAAGGCTTCTCTGCAATGAATAGCGATTGGTAAATTTAGTTTTTTAGCAAAATCTATTTGGTATTCAAAAGCCTCAATTTGTTGCGTTTTAAAATCTTTACTCCAATAAAAATCTAAACCAATTTCGCCAATGGCGCAAATATCTTTTAAGTGTGTTTCTTTTAAAATAAAATCTAAACTTTTTTGAAAATTTAGGTCTACAGAAGTTGGGTGTAAACCCATCATTGGTATAAAAAAATTACTGTCTTTTTTCTGTAAATCATGAATTTGGCTCACAGAATCTACATCAATATTAGGTAATAATATTTTTGATAAGTCATTTACTTTTGCTCTAGAAATTACCTCAGAAAGGTCGTTCTCAAATTTCTCTAAGTAAAGATGTGAATGGGTATCTATTAAATTCAATTGCAGTAATTTTAGTTATTCGAAAATTTGCTAAAAAATTCTAAGCCTTTAGCATTTATTTGATTATAATATTTTTCATTATGAATATGATAAATGACATAATTGTTATTTCTTTTTAGTGATACTTCAACATAAGCTAACTGTTCACCACTTTTAAGCATCATAATATGCCCGATTAAATTATCATCTAATTTTAATGGCGCTTCATTTGTAATCATAGATAAAACATGTTTTACATTATCATTCGAAAGGTTAAGTGTTTTATCAGAATTGTAAAAAGTAATATCTATACTATTGCACTCTTGGAAAATATTTTGTAATAAACTCAAAGGTAATTTTTCAAAATAAGGCTTTGCAACTTCATTTTTTACATCGGCTTTATTACTATTTGAGCAAGAAATTAGAGAAAAAGAAAAGCATAAGACAATAAAATAAAATATTTTAGTCATAGTTGAGTTTTATTTTGTACACCAATTTATTACCTGTTTAAAAGCAAAACCAGAATACAAATTTAATGTAATAACTTTGCTTTCTAATACTTTAAACATAAAGATGAGATGATTACAAGACTTTTAATATCATTTTTCATATTTTTTTTTACACTTAATGTTTTTTCGCAAAAAAAACAGACTAATGAGGAGTATATAGAAAAATATTATAAAATTGCCATTGAAGAAATGCGAAAATATAAAATACCTGCAAGTATTACACTTGCACAAGGTATTTTAGAGTCAGGAAGTGGAAATTCTACTTTAGCAAAAAAAGCAAAAAACCATTTTGGAATTAAATGCCATAGTAGCTGGAAAGGGAAGGGTTATTTTATGGACGATGATACAAAAGATGAATGTTTTAGAGTGTACAAAAGCCCTGAAAGTTCTTTTGAAGATCATTCTGCTTTTTTGACTAAAAGAGGTAGATATGAGTTTTTGTTTACGGATTATGCAACGACTGATTATAAAAAATGGGCAAAAGGTTTAAAAAAAGCGGGTTATGCAACGAATCCACAGTATCCCCAATTACTAATTAATTTAATTGAAAGATATCATCTTTATAAATATGATATATCAGATTTTCTTCCAGAAGAAACTGTTCAAGAAGATGTTTTAGTATTGGAAGAAGGTGAGGAAGAGTATTTTGTTTTAGAAGAAACCAACGAATATATCAAAGCGTTAATGGGTAGAAATGTCTATTATTCAGATAGTAAGAAAGGAATTTTTATTTTTAATAGAATTAAAACAATCAAAGCCAAAGGAAGAACACCTTTAGAAATTGCTGTTTTGTTTGATGTGAATTTTGAAACACTTAAGAAATTTAACAATTTAGTAGGAAACGAAATTTTAACTAAGGCACAAAATGTGTTTTTACAACCCAAAAGATTTCAAGGTAGTCAAAAAGAATATTTAGTAAAACCTGGAGACTCAATGTGGGAAATTTCACAAATGTTTGGAATAAAACTAAAAAGTTTATACAAGAAAAATGTATTAGTGCCAGGGCAACAGGTGAAACCAGGAGAAACTTTAAATTTGAGAAAAAAGCGAAAATCTAAAGTGGAAACTATAGCATATAAAGATGTTTTACAAACCAGACGAGCACTAAAAGAATATCAATCAAAAAAAGGGCTCACTAAAGCTTCTGTAAAGCCTCTACAAATAAAAAGTTTAGAAAAAAAACAACTAGTAGAGCCAATTGAAGTTGCTAATAAGTATCCTAAAGAAAAATATGTAGATAAAAATGAAGAATTGGAAAAATTAATAAATGAAATTCCAGTAGTAGAAAGTTCTGAAACAATACAAAGCACTCCAATAACTAATGTTAAATCTAATTTTACGCATAAGGTGAAGCAAGGAGAAACACTATATTTTATTTCTAAGAAATACAATATTTCTATAGACGAACTTAAAATTTTAAATAATTTACAAGATAATGGTATTAATATTGATCAAGATTTAATAGTTTCGCAAACGAATAAGTAAACAGTAAGTTTTTTAAGCTAAAACATTTTAAAAGATAGAAATATGGCTATAATAAAAGTAAAAGATAAACAATTTCAACCGTATTTGTCTGTAGAAGAAATAGATGAAGCAGTAACAAAAGTTGCTAATAAAATAAACAAGGAATTTAAAGATCAAAAAGTACTTTTTATAGCTATTTTGAATGGTTCTTTTATGTTTGCTTCAGATTTATTAAAAAAAGTAGATTTAGAATGTGAAATTTCTTTTGTGAAAATTGCATCTTATTCAGGCACAAAATCAACGGGAAAAGTAAAGAAATTGATTGGATTAATGCAGTCTTTGGAAGATAGAAATGTAATCATAGTTGAAGATATTATTGATACAGGAAATACCCTAGATAAGTTATTGCCTACTTTAATAGCGGAAAATCCAAAAAGTTTAAAAGTTTGTACCTTATTATTTAAGCCAGAAGCTTTTAAAGCAGATTTTAATATTGATTATATTGGTAAAGAAATTCCAAATAAATTCATACTTGGTTATGGTTTAGACTATGATGAGTTAGGGAGAAATTTAAAAGAAATTTACCAAATTATTTAAGAAATTTACTTTCTTTTTATAATAATAGCGGGTTGGTGTAAGTAGAAATTGTTAATTTAATAAACATTAGTCTAATAAAATAGGCTATTTGATAGTCGTATGGATAAATTTGATATTCCATAATAATTTTAAAACTTATTTTTTTACCTTTGTGTAGAATATTATGTCAGAAGAACAAGATAAAATAAATTTTTTTCAGTCTTTAAAAAATGCTATTTTTAATTCAGAACAAGAATTAAAAGTAGTAAAAGATGATGCAGAAAAAAATAAGGAAGAAGAATCACCTTCTTTAGGAGTAATGACAACAAAAACAGTTTCTCATACAGAAGTGAAGAAAGTTTCACCTCTTTATGAAAGTGTTTCTAAATCAAATTTTTTAGATGAACATTTCGCCGAGAATTTTGTGTTTTCTGGCGGTAAATTTATTTACTGCCAAAACGAAAAAGAGTTTATTAACCATTTAACTTCTTTAAAAGAAGAAAATAAGTGGAATCATATTTTCTCATGGAATAATTTATTGTTAGACTTTTTAAGTTATCATGATTTTCAAAGGGATGAAATTGGCTTTTCTTTGTCAACATCTGATGCTGGGATTTCATATTGTTATAATTTATCTACAAACGATGGTGTTATTATTCTTTCACCAGAGCAATCAACATATAGAAGATTAGTAACATTTCCAAAAACACACATTATAATTGCGTATAAAAACCAATTAAAAGCAGATATTGATAGTGCTATAGAAAAATTTGATCTTAAATTTGGTGGCAGATTAGCTTCTATTCTAGAACTTCATGAAGAGAAACCCGTTACTAAAGCAAATCATAAAACACTTTTAAGTGCAGATGGTCCAAAAGATGTTTATTTGTTTTATATAGACTCAGAAGAAGTTGGATAATCAAAAAAAAATATATTTTGCGTCAGATATGCACTTTGGTACGCCTACTAAAGAGGAAAGCAGTGTTCGTGAGCAAAAATTTATCAGGTTTTTAAGCTTAGTTCAAAAAGACGCTTCCGAATTATTTTTAGTAGGAGATGTGTTTGATTTTTGGTTCGATTATAAGACCGTTATTCCAAAAGGGTTTACAAGACTCTTTGGTAAATTAGCAGAATTGTCTGATCAAGGAATAAAAATACATTATTTCAAAGGCAATCATGATATGTGGTTAAATGGTTATTTTGAAGAAGAACTAGGTTTTACAATACATTCAGATAATTTAGAAATAGAAAGAAAAGGCTTTAAGCTTTTTATAGGACATGGAGACGGAAAAGGACCCAAAGACTATAAATATAAGTTTTTGAAAAATATTTTTAGAAACCCTTTCTTTATATGGCTTTTCAAATGGATACACCCTGATATTGGAATGACTTTTGCACAATTATCTTCAAAAAGTAGTCGATATGGAAAGGACTCGCCTAAAAAAGAAATTTTTCATGGCGCCGAAAACGAATGGTTAGTAAGCTACGTTAAAAGAAAATTAGCAAAAAAACATTATGACTATTTCATATTTGGGCATAGGCATCTAGCTTTAGATTTTGCAATAAACGATAAAACAAAATATATAAACCTAGGAGACTGGTTACACTTTAATAGTTTTGCTGTTTTAGACAATAATAAATTAGAACTAAAATATTTTGAAAAAGAGATTGCTATACATTAATTTATTTGTGCTGATAGTTTTTAATTGTCAAGCGCAAGCGTATTCCTTATTAAAAGCAATCCAAGTAAACGCCAATACTATAGAAGTAGACCCCTTTGGTAATATTTATACCGTTCAAGAAAATAAAATTACTAAGTATAGCGAAAATGGTAAGTTGTTATATGGTTTTAATGAAATAGAAAATGGGGTAATAACTAGCTTAGATGTTTCAAATCCTTTAAAACCGCTTGTTTTTTATAAAGATTTTAGTAATTTACAAATCTTAGATCAAAAATTAAGTTTAGTAAATACAATTAATTTAACAGCGCGAAATCTCGATTTTATAGAAACGCTTGCCCATGCAAATGGCGATAATTATTGGATTTACGATAATTTAAGTAACTCTTTAAAAAAAATAAGTAAATCTTTAAATTTAGTTTACGAAAGCGAGAGTTTTTTAAGCTTATTTACAGAAAGTTTAATTCCTTTAAAAATTATAGAAACAGAACAAACTATTTTTGTATTAGATGATGATGGAGTTCATTTGTTCGACAATTTTGCCAATTACAAAAACACCATAAAAATTCCACACTTAACAGATTTTCAGGTTTTAGGAGGAAAATTAATTTATTTGAATCGAAACGATTTGGTTAGTTATGATTTAAAAACATTACAAATAGAGTTATTGAAAATACCTAAGGTGGAAGATTTAAAGTCTGCTAGAGTATTTAAAAATGGGATTTTACTGCACGATAACAATAAAATACATATATATAGTATGAAATAAAAGTGCTTATGTTGTAACCATAAGCACTTCAAAACTAAAACCCCAAAAAAGGTTAACCCATATATTTAAAAACGGTATATTAAGTTCTAATTGTGTTGTATTGCCCAAAAATTGCAAAAAGTTAAAAAGAAAAATTTTACATAAATAAGTTGATATTCAAAAAAATTCGACTTACATTTGAGAACACGAACAAATAAAATTATTAATTAAAACAAAATAAGATGAAAAAAATTACATTATTTATGCTAACAGTGCTTGGGCTTACTGCAAGTGCACAGACTTTTTACTTTGAGAATTTTGAGACTGGTAGTGATGGTGCTGAACCTACTACTGTTACCATTTTAAATCAAGATTTATGTCTTATCAATTCTCCTACATTTTATACTAATGCATCTTTTATGATAAGAACTGATGACGTAGGGTCGCAAGGACTTGCTGCTGCAGCTCAATCTTGGACTGTACCTCCTTGTCAAGTTGATGATTGGTTAATTACTCCTCAAATAGATTTATCAACGGCAACAGCTGTTACAGATTTATCTTGGAAAGCAAGAACTAACTCAGGGTTTCCTGAAGCTTATGAAGTATTGATATCCACTACTGGTAATGCTGTAGCTGATTTTACTACTGTTTTAATGACAGTACCTGCTGAAGACGAAGTATGGACTAGCTATTCGGTGAATCTTTCTGCTCATGTAGGTGGTAACGCATATGTTGCTTTTAGATTAATATCTACTGACGCAGATGTTTTTTGGGTTGACGATATTAAAATTGCTGCTCCAGCATCTGAAGACTTAGAATTAGTTTCTGTTGATTTTGATGAAAAAACAAATCCTATTACTTACTTAACGAATCCTTTTAACTTTGTTGCTTTTTGTGATGCTGATTTAACGCCGGTTTCTTTAACTGTTAAAAACAACGGTCTAAATGATGTAACTTCTTTTACTGCAAGTTTTGAGAATGGAAGTTCTTCTGCTAGTGAAACTTTTACCATTCCTGCTTTAGCTACTGGCGTAAGTGCGCAAGTTACTTTTACGACTTTAGCAAACGTTGATACTCTTGACGGGTATTTTCTTACTGCTGCTATTTCTATGACAAATGATGAAGAATTAACAAATGATTCTTCAATTACTACATTAATGGTAAGTGCTGCTCCAGATACAGTTGTTTTAGGAGATCCTTACTATACAGGTTTTGAGCAATGGCCAGATGGTCCTTCTGATATGCCAAATGCTTGGTGGACTTCAGAAAATGGAAACTTAGATGGTGAAGAATTTGGTGTTACTTATTCTCCTACAAATACTTATGATGGTGAGTTCGCTTTAGCAGTATTTGGCGATAACGCAACTGCAAATGACGGTGCTGATGATTGGGCTTTTTCTCCATGTTTATTTTTAGAGTCTACTAAAGGGTACAAAATTACTTATAGATCTAAAGTTGGTGAGGATGGTAATGGTGGTGCTTTAACTGAAAATATTAATTTCCATTTATGTACGGATGATAATAGTTTTAGTCAATTTCAGGGTATTGGTTCAGTTTCAACTAATGATCTCTCTTATGCTGATGTAAATGTTGTAACATTTAAACCAAACACTACAGGAAACTTTAATATAGGGTTACATAAAAACACTACTTCTGCTTCATGGTGGTACTGGGTTGATGAATTTCAAGTAGAAGAAATGGAAGCTCCTGCAGCTCCTTCTGTTTCTAATACATGGGAACCGTGTGATAATGAAGTTACTTTAACTTTTGATTTTGCTTCAGAAAATACTTATACAGTTGATTGGATGGATGGATCTGCAGTTGAAACTTTAACTAGTTCTCCAGCAACTCATGTTTATGCAACTACGGGTACTACTTATGCTATTGAATTAACAGCTACTAATGTTGTATCGACTAGTCCTGTTGCTGTTTCTTCTTGCATTGCAAGTGGTTTACCTAGTATAGATGCTTCATTTAACTATATTCAAGCTACTCCTTCTATTGTAACTATCAATTTCTCAGCTGTTCAAGTTGTATCTTGTTATAACTACGATTGGAACTTTGGTGACAATTCTGCACATCCATCTAGTTCTTCTGAAACACATACTTATTTAGCTAGTGGTACTTATACTGTAACATTATTTATGCAAGATCCTGTTTCTGGAGACAATAGCTCTATCTCTCAGGATGTTGTTATTTTTCTTGACACAGATAGTGATGGATATTCTAATGAGGAAGAAATTGCAGCTGGTTCAGACCCTGCTAATTCTGCAAGCACTCCTTTGAATGTTGCAATCAACGAAATTGATTTTGCAAACGGAATCAACGTATTCCCTAATCCAGTTAATGATGTATTGAATATTAACTTTGAATTGAATTCAGTTCAAACTGTTGAAATTTCTTTACACTCTATTGATGGTAAAGTAGTAAACGCTATTTATAGTACAACTTCTTCTGTAATGGAAGTAATGAATACTTCTAAATTAGCAACGGGTATCTATATCTTAGATATAACTACTGATGCAGGTAAATACACAACAAATGTTGTAGTTAAGTAATTTTTAACTACTAAATAATATTTTAAGCCCTGCCTTTTAAAAGTCAGGGCTTTTTTGTTTTTATAAGCCTAAGTTTATACTATAACAAAAAGTTTTTCTTACCTTGCGTTTTATATTATGAGAGAACAAGAACAAGATAAACGACTATTCCTTTTAGATGCATTTGCATTAATTTATAGAGCATATTATGCTTTTATTAAGAACCCAATTACAAACTCTAAAGGGCAAGATACTTCTGCTGCTTATGGATTCACAAATACATTAAATGAATTAATTAAAAAAGAAAAACCTACACATATTGCCGTTGTTTTTGATTCGCCAGGGGCAACAGATAGAGCTGTAGAATTTGAATTTTACAAAGCGAATAGAGAAGCTATGCCAGATGGTATTAGGAATATGCTGGAAGATATTAAAGAAATCATTAAAGGCTTTAATATTCCGATGTATCAATTATCAGGGTTTGAAGCAGATGATATAATAGGAACTATTGCTAAACAAAAAGAAAAAGAAGGCTATACTGTTTTTATGGTAACCCCAGATAAGGATTTTGCTCAGCTAGTTTCCGAAAATATTTTTATTTATAAACCCGGTAGAAAAGGTGGTGAAGTAGAAATAATGGGTGTACCCGAAGTTAAAGAAAAATGGCAAGTGGAAGACCCTTTACAAGTCATAGATATTCTAGGTATGTGGGGTGATGCCGTAGATAATATTCCTGGTTTACCAGGTGTAGGAGAAAAAACAGCTAAAAAATTCATTAAAGAATTTGGTAGCATGGAGAATCTTTTTGAAAATACCGACAAGATAAAAGGGAAATTAAAAGAAAAAGTTGAAGCAAATAAAGAACAAGGCTTAATATCAAAAAAATTAGCGACAATTATTTTAGACGTTCCCGTAGAAGTAATAGATGAAGATCTAAATCTGGTAGAACCAAATTATGAAGCCTTGGGCAAGATTTTTGATGAGTTAGAGTTTAGAAATTTAGCGAAAAGAATTTTAGGTACTAATTTTCAAACAAACACGGTTGCACAAGCAGGAGATCAAATGTCTTTATTTGGAGGAACAACTTCTAATAAAGCTAATACAATAAGTCCTAGTGAAAAGAATCCTGAGCCGAGTATTTTGAGTACTGCTAATACCATTGAAAATACAGCGCATAACTATTATTTATTGAATGAAGACAAACAAATACAAAAGTTAATTCATGACATAAAAGCAAAAAAATATTTCACATTTGATACGGAAACTACAGGCTTAGATTCTTTAGTTGCTGAAATAGTAGGACTGTCAATTTGTATTAAAGAAAAGGAAGCATTTTATATGCCTATTTCTGAAGATAGAGCAGAAGCCATTAAGCAATTGGCTATTTTTAAAGAATTATTTGAAGATGAAGAAATAGAAAAAATTGCCCAAAACATTAAGTATGATAAACATATCCTACTTAGATATGATATAGAAGTTAAAGGAAAACAGTTTGATACCATGTTGGCTCATTATTTATTAGAACCAGACATGAGACATAATATGGATAGTATGGCAAAAAACTATTTAAATTATGAACCTGTTCCTATAACAACATTAATTGGTAAAAAAGGAAAAAATCAATTGTCTTTTAAGCAAGTAGCTATTGAAAAACAAGTAGAATATGCCGCAGAAGATGCTGATATTACTTTTCAGCTTTCTAAAATATTTAGAGCACTTTGTAAAGAAAATAAAGTAGAAGAATTAATGCAAACTATTGAAATTCCTTTAGTAAATGTTTTAACGGAAATGGAAGAAGAAGGAATCAACATAGATGTTGATTTTTTAAATAATTATGCAGAATCTTTAGCGAAAGAATTAGATATTCAAGAATCAAAAATTTATGAATTGTCTGGGCTGAGATTTAACTTAAGTTCTCCCAAACAGCTTGGGGAAGTTTTGTTCGACAAAATGCAAATTCCGTATAAAGGAAAAAGAACTAAAACTGGGCAGTATTCTACCGGAGAAGATAAGTTACAGACTTTGAAAAAAGACAATGAAATTGTTGCTTATATATTAGAGTTTAGACAACTTTCTAAATTACTTTCTACTTATGTTTTAGCAATTCCAAAACTGATTAATAAAAACACTGGAAGGCTCCATACTACGTTTAGCCAAGCAGTGGCAGCTACCGGTAGATTAAGTTCTGTAAACCCTAATATTCAAAATATTCCTATAAGAACAGAAAGAGGCCGTAAAGTTAGAGAAGCCTTTATTCCTAGAAGTAAAGAATACACGCTTTTGGCAGCGGATTATTCTCAAATAGAGTTGAGGTTGATTGCAGAGATGAGTAAAGATAAAGTGATGTTAGCAGCTTTTAATAATGGAGAAGATATTCATACACTTACCGCTTCTAAAGTTTTTAAAGTAGACTTAAAAGATGTTACAAGAGAGATGCGTTCGAATGCTAAAGTTGTAAATTTTGGAATTATATATGGTGTGTCTGCCTTTGGCTTAAGCCAACAAACAGATATGTCTAGAAAAGAAAGTAAAGCAACTATTGATTCTTATTTTGAGACTTATCCAGGTATTAAAGAATATATGGATAATAATATTGCTAAGGCTAGAGAAAAAGGATATGTAGAAACGATTATGGGAAGAAAAAGAATTTTGAAGAATATAGATTCTCAAAATGCAATATTAAGAGGAGCAGCTGAAAGAGTTGCTATAAATGCGCCAATTCAAGGTTCTGCTGCAGATTTAATAAAAATAGCTATGATAGATATTTTTGAGGAAATGAAAAAAAGAGCATTAAAGTCAAAAATGCTACTTCAAGTACATGATGAATTGATTTTTGATGTATTTAAACCAGAGTTGGAAGAAATGACCGCTTTAATTAAAGAAAAAATGGAGCAAGCAATCAATGGTTTAAGTGTTCCTATTATAGCAGAAATAGGAATTGGAGAAAATTGGCTAATTGCACATTAATTTCGAGTAAAAAACGTTTAATAAATAGTTATGAATAGATATATTTTTGGTGGCTTGTGCATTGTTATGCTTTTGGTTTCTTGTAAAAAAGAAGTTATAATAGACAATCCTTTAAAGGAAAATGTGAAAGTTTTTATTGAAGGCAAGGAAATCTTGCTTAAATCTAATTCTGTTAAGACAATGAAAGTTTCTCAAGGAATCAATCATGTAATTTCAATTTTAAATACTGGAGATACAGTCTTGAACGAGCATATTAATATTTTTAACGGAGGAATTTTAAATATCACCAATAGTGATTATGTTATTTGGAGAGATGTCTTTTGTGAGGAAGAAGATTATCAAGAATTTAGAGCTAAACTAAACTTAAAAGATACTGTAACTATAGACGGATTGGAATTTATTGATATAGATTTGGAAATCACAAACGCTTCTTTTATTGTTAAGAATTGGGATATTGGCATTGATAAAAAAATGCCTAAAACTGTAGAAATAGGGGATGATGAAAACTTTAAAATTATATCAAAAATTTATCGTTCTATAGCGTTAAAAACAGCTTTTAATTATTACGGAGATTATGATTTTAAAGATTTAACGGAAGAGGGGATCAATGAAGTATTAAAAAATAGAGAGAACAATTAATTACCATCAAATGAGAATTTTTACTATTATTTTATTTTTAGTGTTTTTTACAACATATAGTTGTAAAACAGCCAAGGATACTAATAGGTCCAAATTAATTGAATCTACAGAAAATTATTTTTCTATGTATAGAAGTGGCTGTTATGGTCGGTGTCCTTCTTATAAAATTGAAATTCAAAGAGATGGAAATTTTGTATATTTTGGAAAATCTAATGTTAAGTATGTTGGAGAAAAAATAGGTATTCTTAGTAAAGAGCAAGTAAATAAATTATTCGAAAATCTAAAATTGTATCCATGGGAAAGTTATTTAGAAGAGTATCCTATACCTAATGTAGATTTTCCTGGGTTCACTTTAGAATATGCAAATGGTAAAACTATAAAAAAAATTAAAGGCAATGATAATGCCCCAAAAGAACTAAAGGACTTAACTTTAAAAATTGATGTAATACTGAAGAAAATAAATTATTAGATCTGTGTCTTACTTAATATTCCAGTAAAGAATGTTTCAATTCACATCATTTTTTAGCGTCTTAAATCCAGCAAATCGGATACTTCAACATAGAAACGAATGCCAAGAAAACTAATTACAAAAGAGAATTTAGAAGGCCTCAAAACCAAGACGGAATTAAAGTCTTTTCTGAAAGAGAATAAGATAAAGACAAAGAAAGTTTTTAAAGAAATACAATATGAAAAAGACCTTAGGAAACTTCAAGAAGAATTAATAAACCTTCAACTATATGTCAACAAAAAAAAGTTAAGAGTTGCTATAATTTTTGAAGGAAGAGATGCTTCGGGTAAAGGAGGTTCTATAAAAAGATTTGTAGAACATTTAAATCCAAGATCTTCTAGAATAGTAGCATTAAATAAACCTACGGATGTAGAGTCTGGCCAATGGTATTTTCGTAGGTATGTAAAAGAACTACCGAACCCAGGTGAAATGGTGTTTTTTGATAGAAGTTGGTACAATAGAGCAGTTGTAGAACCCGTGATGGGATTCTGTAACGAAGGGCAATATGACCAGTTTATGGTTCAAGTACCTGAATTTGAACATATGCTTTATGAATCGGGTGTTATTGTTATCAAATTTTGGTTTTCAGTAGCTAAAGAGGAACAAATGAAAAGATTTAATGATAGATTAAATAACCCATTAAAACGTTGGAAATTTAGTTCCGTAGACCAAAAAGGGCAAGATCTTTGGGAAAAATATTCTTTTTATAAAGAGCAAATGTTTAGTAAAACCCATACTTCTTTCTGTCCATGGATTATTGTAAATGCTGATAATAAATTAGGTGCTAGGTTGGCAAGCATTCGTTTTATTTTATCTAAATTTAATTATGACGGAAAAGGAGATAGTGGAATAAATATAATTCCAGATCCAAATATTGTTATGAGATATCATAGAAAAGGAAAAAAATTAGACAGCTAAATTAAAGATAGGAAGATGAATAATATAGAATTGAATGAAGAAAATTCAGCCTTATTAAACTCAAAAAAAGGATTAAAATTTTTATTACAGGGAAAAGAAAATTTAGAATTCGATAAAGCAATAAAATTTGTTTCTAAGGAAAGAGAAATAAAGTCTTTACAAGAAGAATTAATAAAATTACAAAACTGGGTAATTGATAATAACAAGAGAGTTGTTATTCTTTTTGAAGGAAGAGATGCCGCCGGGAAAGGTGGTGCTATTAGAAAATTTACGCATTATTTAAATCCTAGACATCTGCGTAAAGTAGCTTTGCCAAAACCTACAGAAGATGAACTAGGTCAATGGTATTTTCAAAGATATATAAACAGATTGCCTAAAAAAGGAAAAATGGTATTCTTTGATAGAAGTTGGTATAATAGAGCAGTAGTAGAGCCTGTTAATGGATTTTGCACGCAAGACGAGTATAGGCGCTTTATGAACCAAGTTAATGAGTTTGAAAAAATGATAATAGAAGATGGTATTTATTTAGTGAAATTCTATTTTTCTATTTCTCAAAATGAACAAGCAAGAAGATTTGAAAAAATGAAAAGTGATCCTTTGAAGAAGTGGAAAATGAGTTCTGTAGATGAAAAAGCTCAAGAATTATGGGATGTTTATACGGAGTATAAGAAAAATATGTTCAAAAAGACAGATACAAAAATGGCTCCATGGATAATTCTAAAAGGTAATAAGAAAATGGATGCAAGAGTTGACGCAATTAAGCATATTCTAAACACTTTGCCTTACAAAGAGGCCTAATTTAAAAATAGAGAATACGAATTCAATATTATTAACAAGAAAAATATTAAATTTGCTTTTTAAATATGTATTATGATTTTTTTAGACTTTGAAAAACCTATAGAAGCACTTTACCAAAAATTGACTCAGCTTAATCAGATACAAGAGGATGGTGATGTAAATCTAGATGATAAAATTGCAGAATTAGAAGACTTAATTGTTCAAAAGAAACAAGAAGTATTTGAAAACTTAACGCCTTGGCAAAAAGTAGAGCTTTCTAGACATCCAGAAAGACCTTATACACTTTATTATATCCACCATATTTTTGAAAGTTTTACAGAAATGTTTGGGGATAGAAAATTAGAAGATGATAAAGCTATTGTTGGTGGTTTAGCAAAATTAGATGGAAAATCTGTGATGGTAATTGGTCATCAAAAAGGGGTGAATACTAAAATGAGGCAATACCGAAATTTTGGTATGGCGAGTCCTTCTGGTTATAGAAAGGCTATGCGATTAATGAAATTAGCTGAAAAATTTGAAATTCCGGTAGTAACTTTTATCGATACGCCAGGTGCTTACGCTGGTTTAGAAGCAGAAGATTTTGGACAAGCAGAGGCTATTGCTAGAAACTTGTATGAAATGAGTATTTTAAGAACTCCAATAATCTCTTATGTAATCGGAGAAGGCGCTTCTGGTGGAGCAATTGGAATTGGCGTTGCGGATAGGTTAATGATGCTAGAAAATACTTGGTTTACTGTTATTTCTCCCGAGAGTTGTTCTTCTATTTTATGGAGAAGTTGGGATTATAAAGAACAAGCCGCTGAGCAATTAAATTTAACAGCTACAGATATGTTAAATTTGAAAATTGTTGACTCTATTGTAAAAGAACCTCTAGGTGGAGCACATAGACATTCAAAAGAAATGGCAAAATTATTAAAATCTTCTATTAAAAGAAATTTAACAAATTTAGCTAAAATAGATATAGATGTATTATTAGAAAACAGAATCAATAAATATGCTTCTATTGGTGTTTTTGAAGAGTTAAAAACTAAATAAAGTAGTGAGATTAGTCAAGAAAGTTAAATTTTATTTCTATAATTCTTTTTTGAAAAAGGATTTAAAAGCAAACCAAAATGTTTTACGCGAAATGATTAATATTGATTCCGCTAAAAGAATTGGTGTTTTATTTAATGCGACTAAAACAAATGATGTAATTACAGTTACGCAATTTGCAGACCATTTACGAACAGAAGCAAAAGAAGTCTTTATATTAGGTTTTCAAGATAGGAAATTGAAAGTAGAACAAGATGCAAGATTATTCGATAGAAATAGTATAAATTGGTTTGGAATACCTCGCGATACTAAAGTAGATGATTTTCAAAAAATAAATATTGATATTC
>TARA_B110000037_G_scaffold22277_1_pt1 | contig 16867 bp, 14 predicted proteins | sample TARA_B110000037 | Tara Oceans TARA_B110000037 (sample SAMEA4397196) | marine metagenome | biome: Polar Biome; feature: [MIX] marine epipelagic wind mixed layer (ENVO:01000061); material: water (ENVO:00002006), including particulate matter (ENVO:01000060) such as... | depth 10-100 m
TAGGTCAGTGTGTTAGCGGGGGCAAATTTATAATAATTTTCATTTAAATATAGTCCTACTAAGAATAATTTTCACGATCATCAATATGCTCAATCTGGACTTGGCAAATTATAAATCAAATAAGTTACTTATTTGCCACAATGCTGTATATCGCGCCCAGATTACGCCCTCGCCCGTTGTAGTCTAGGCCGTATCCTATCACGAATTCGTTAGGGATCTCAAAGCCTACATATGCTAGTTCTAGATCGTGCTGGACCGCCTCTGGTTTTAGCAATAATGTACAGACTTTTACGGACTTAGCTCCTTTAGCCTTTAAAGTAGGGAGATATGCGGCTAATGTATTGCCGGTATCTACGATATCTTCTACTATGATGACGTGTCTATTGTTCATATCAGGTTCTGCGGCATGATCTATTTTTACTTTACCAGTTGACTCCATGCCTTTATATGAAGATACTCGGAGTAACTGTAGTTGACATTCAAAATCAAACTGCCGACAAAGGTCAGCCGCAAATATGAATGCACCATTGAGCAAGGCTATGACTATAGGTGGGTCGTTAGAGGTATAGTCATTGTTGATCTTCGCACCGAGCACCGCGACTTTATCCGCTATAACCTCAGCAGATAAGTACTCTTGGAATTGATGTTCATCTAGTTTTACGCTTTTCATTGTTGTAATTATTGTAATCCGTATTTGTCTATTAAGTATATAAGGCTAGTCATGGCTGCAGCGCCAAGTTCTAGTTCTCTTTGATTTACAGCATCGATTCTATCAATATCAGTATGATGATAGTCGAAGTATCTCTGCGAATCAGGTCTGAGCCCGATGAGTAGACCTTTTTGTGATTTGAGTGGTCCTATATCAGCTCCCGATCCTCCAGTGCTAAATTGTAGACCATACGACTCAAGTAAGGGAAGCCATTGACTGACATGCCTATAGAATGGCTTCAATACATCTGCGTGGCCTTCAAAACTAAATCCTCTAGGTACAAATCCACCAGAGTCAGACTCTAAAGCGGCTAAGTGGTACTCTCCTTTTTCGTTGCTGATGCGTGCATACTCTCTGCCTCCAGCAAGCCCATTTTCTTCATTCTGAAACATGACGCATCTAATAGTGCGCTTTGGCTTATATCCAAGCTTTAGCATCGTGCGTACCACCTGGAGACTATGTACACATCCTGCGCCATCATCATGAGCGCCAGCTCCTACATCCCAGCTGTCGAGATGCCCTCCTACGAGTATGATTTCGTTAGGAAATTCCGAACCTTTGATTTCGCCTATAACACTATGTGAGGTTCTTTCACCCATTGGTTGAGCGTTGTTTTGTATAGAGACGATTACTTGCTCTTTGAGTAGTAGATCACTCAGCATATTGGCATCATTGGTCGATATCGATATGGCAGGTATTTGTTTAATTTCCTCGTCGTAAACGCTAGTACCAGTGTGTGGCACATCGTCTTGTCTTGTGGTCATAGATCTTACGAGTACAGCTACAGCACCATATTCGGCTGCTTTGGATGCTCCATATACGCGTTGATCTACAGCTCCTCCATATGCACTGAAGGTCCGTATTTGTGTCGGGTCCATTGGCCTGTTATAGAATACGATTTTTCCTTTCACTTTATCACTTCCGAGTATCTCTACTTCGTCCAATCCTTTTACTTCAATAATTTCTGCCTCTAGTACTTTTCCATCTGTACCGATCATATTGCCAAGAGAGAGTGCATTTAGTCTTTGTGATTTTGGTGATGTCATGTATACCTTCTCTTCTTCACCCCGGTCCCAGTAGTTGACTTTGCATTCTTGAGTCCATACTTTATCGAAGCCTATTGAATTCATTTTAAGCTCCATGAACTCTACAGCTTTTATTGACCCTGGAGATCCTGCTAGCCTAGCGCCTACATCAGTGGTTAGCTCAGTGAGCCAATCGTAACATTCTCCATCAGTCAGGATTTGATTGTGAATATCCTTGATAAATTTAGCATCTGTATTTTGCTGATTAGTGTCATCTTGAGCAATTAGTATTGGTCCGAAGAGACAAAAAATAGTACATAATATGAGGTGATAAGTGGATTTAGCCATTGAAATTTCTTTGTAATACACTGTCCTTGATATTTGATTCATTTTGAGAGCCATTTGCTTTTCTTTCATTGGCCATTGGTTTTTTATACCCAAAATCTCTGAATGAAATGTAATAATACAATTTCCAAAATAGTTATTAGTACTCTCCGAATGTATTGTATTTAGAGAAATACTACTACTCCATTCAAAACTCATTACCTTTACAACATGAATACTACAGCACGACTTAGCGCTAAATTAATATCCATCATCATGCATCCAATGTTTATGATGACATATGTGCTATTGGTATTGTTCAAGTTCAATCCATATCTATTCGGATTGGCTGGGGATAAAGGTCAAGAGTTGTTTTTGATTACTGTGGTGATCTTATCTGTTTTTTTTCCATTAATAGCCGTACTCATGATGAAAGCGCTCAATATGATCGAGTCGCTTGAGATGAAGAGCAAAGAAGAGAGGGTAGGGCCACTGATCGTCACAGGTATATTTTATTTATGGCTATTTATGAATATTAAGGATAATACTAACATATCAGAAGTATTCTCGTTCTTCGTATTAGGGTCTACGATAGCCTTATTTATAAGTTTTTTTGTGAACAACTTCTCTAAGATTAGTCTTCATTCAGTGGGTATGGGAGGACTCATGATGGGTATCTTTTTCATAAGACAATATTTTACATATGGGCACGCACAGATTTCATTAGGAGGTCTTGGTGTTTATAATATTCATATCAATCTGATACTAGGTATAGTGATATTGCTTTGTGGGTTAGTAGCCACTAGTCGATTGATATTAGAGGCACATGATACTAGAGATATTACTGGAGGTTTTTTGGTGGGTGTAGTAGCTCAGATTATTGCTTTTAATATCTTTTTTTAGCACGTATCGTGTTGCGAGGATATAACGTTAATTATAGTCTCTAAAACTGATTTAAAGACAAAATAGTTTGACAGATAAATGATAGAGGTATTATAGGTCTATACTCACAAGTAAGCCCATAAAGTAGTAGTGGAAGAGTGATTTTTATTGAAGAAAAAATATACGGAATCTAATGAATCTTTAACCTACTTTTTATGAAAATAAACAAGGGTGTTTAAGCTGTAATGTTAAAGGAAATACGGCTATAAAAAGTGTTTTATTATAAACGATTAAACTTATTTTTTCATTCAAATTTATAATATTTTATTACGAATTTCAGGTAGACTGCATTCGTTTTCCAATTATGAAACATACGATTTTACTTTTATTAATTACCATCACAGCAAGTATGTCTGCGCAGATGCAATCCAAAGACAACTGGAATACTCTAGGTATGGTATCTATATCTACAGAATATGACGAATCGCTTGGTATGGAAATCCAAAAACCAACAGTAAGTATAATCGCAAAACAATTGGACGGCAAGGAAGTAGAGCTTTCAGGATTTATCATACCGCTGACTGGCAAGCTGGCTCAAAGCCATTTTATGTTATCGAGATATCCACAGAGCATGTGTTTTTTTTGTGGTAAGGCTGGTCCAGAGACGGCAGCACAAGTATTTATGAATGGTGAGAAAAAGGTAGAATTTACAGAAGATAAAGTAACGATAAAAGGCATACTGAGAATTAATGCCACAGATATGAATAACCTACTCTATACTTTGGATCAAGCTCAGGTGATTAAATAAAACAACCTTATAAAATAACATGAAATATATAGCTACACTCTTACTAGCAATGACGATAATGGTTGGATCTGCACAAGTGGATAGTCCATCAAAGGGTACATGGAAAACACTAGGGAAGATTACATTTAAAAAAGTATACGACGAACTCATGGGTTTCAAAGTCGATATGCCAGTATTCTCAGATCAGATTGTTGCGCTCGAAGGCAAGGAGATTACAGTCAAAGGTTACATAGTGCCTACGGAAGGTTATAAGTCTCATAAGGAATTTATTTTGTCTGCTTTTCCATACAATATGTGCTTCTTCTGTGGAGGTGCTGGTCCAGAGACTGTGATGGAGGTAGTGTCGTTAGAAGGCGTTGAATTTTCTGCTGATCCGATTGTTCTTAAAGGCATACTTCGACTCAATGATAATGATATTAACCATCTAATGTATAAGTTGGAAGAAGCAGTTATTATCGAAGAGGACTGATAAAAACTCTAGGTCAAGATCAATAAATGGTTAGATAATTGTCTAGTAATAGACGCGATATTTCAACTTTCGAATCAACTTCATACATCTACATAAAATAAAAATATTTTTGGTTGCACCATTAATTTAAAGATTCGGTTTGGAGATTTTGAGATACTTATTAGAAGTAAGACAATTAGTCTCTTTATGAACTAATCCCTAACTATATTCATATTCAGACATTACTATTTTTAATACCTTTGATACCATGATAAATACCGAAAACCTATCTTTTCAATATGATAATGAAGAGTTGATGTCTTTTCCTGATGTCAATTGTGACGCAGGTGAGATTATGCTTGTGTTAGGGCAGTCTGGAGTTGGAAAGACAACCTTACTTCATTTGCTATCAGGTATTATTAGAGCGAAGGGAGGATTTGTATCGATAGCAGGCCAGAACCTATCAGAACTATCGGATAAAAAGCTGGACCATTTTAGAGGTCAATATATTGGTGTGATCTTTCAAAAGTTTCATTTTATTAAGTCTCTAAATGTGCTTGAGAATCTCACGATAGCACAAAAACTAGCAGGGAAGCCGATAGATGAAAATCGATGTAAGGAGTTACTAGAAAATTTACAAATAGGTCATAAAATCAATAGTAAAATCAATGAATTGTCACAGGGCGAGATTCAACGTGTCGCTATAGCGAGAGCATTGGTCAATAACCCTGCAGTCATCCTAGCGGATGAGCCTACTTCTGCATTAGATGATTCCAATTGTCAGGCAGTTTTAGACTTACTATCGACTCAGGCCAAACAATCTGGAGCAGCTCTTGTAATAGTGACACATGATACTAGACTTAAGGATATGATAGACAATAAAATAACGATATCATGAGCGTATTAAAGTTAGCTTGGAAAAATATCGTGTCTAATCCTCTGAATCTAATTCTGAGTATAATTCTATTTGGATTAGGGATTGGTCTGATTTCATTTTTGATGTTGTTGAATACGCAGCTCTCAGAAAATTTTGAAAAAAATCTAGCGGATATTGATCTTGTAATAGGAGCGAAGGGTAGCCCACTCCAAATGATACTTTGTAGTATGTATCACATCGACAACCCTACTGGAAATATTAAAGTAGATGAGGCCAAAGCCTTTCTTAATCCTGGCCATCCTCTACTAGAGATATCTGTTCCTCTTAGCCTTGGAGATAGTTATAAAAGACACCGTATAGTAGGGACTAACGATGGTATCCTTGAATTGTATAATGCCCAGCTTGATCAGGGCAAAATATGGGCACAAGACCTAGATGTAACCATAGGAGCAGGAGTGGCAAGGGCCACAGGACTCAAGATAGGAGATAGCTTTAAGAGTTCTCATGGATTTGATGATGATGCAGATTTAGCTCACGATCATAGCGCATTTAATGTAGTAGGAATACTCAAACCAAGTGGCTCTGTTGTAGATCAATTAATATTGACTAATCCATCTACAGTATGGGCGGTACACGATCACACTGCTGAAGATCATGAAGGCCACGATCATAGGCATCATACTCCTCCAGTAAGATCCAATGAAGAATTACTACAGCATCCAGAGAAAGACATTACATCTCTATTAATTAAGTATAAAGACAAAACGAATTATCGCACGCTTAGTCTTCCAAGAGCGATAAATGAAAATACAGATATGCAAGCCGCGTCGCCGCCATACGAAATAAATAAACTGTACTCTCTAATCGGAGTAGGAACAGATGCGATCCGATGGTTGGCTATTCTCATAGCATTCGTTTCAGCGATTAGTATTTTCATATCGCTGTATAAGTCTATGAAAGAGCGTAAGTATGAGTTATCTTTAATTAGAGTAATGGGAGGAAGCAGAGCAACACTCTTTATGTTGATTGTTATAGAAGGTATCATTCTATCTTTCATAGGATTTGTAGTCGGTATGATCATCAGTCACGGAGGTATGGAAATCATGTCCAAGTTTCTTCAGGCGAGTTATAGGTACGATTTTACAGGATGGAGAGTGATATCGGGCGATGCTTGGTTGTTTATAGGATCTATAGCTCTAGGAATAGTTGCTGCATTGATACCTGCTTACCAGGCGAGTTATACTGATATACACAAGGCGCTTTCGGAAAAGAATTAAAATAAATTCGAGAAAGGAGAAAGTCTAAAACACTAAAAAATTTCTAGCTCTTAAGCCAGTGATAGAAGTTAGATAGCAATGTATATTAATGAATGATGTTATAATATTTGCATTGTGTAAGATTCTTACTATCGTCTTCTAATTTGACTAGACGATTACCTTAGCTACATTAAACTTGAAATATGCGGTTTAATTTTTGGGAGAATTCAAAAAAAGAACCGCATCCAGCAGAACGAAAATACTTATTAACAAAGTCACTCTCGAGATTGGTTTATTGTCTGCTGGATAACGGCCTATTTAAAACGCCTTGAGAAAGCGCAAAAATTATTTTTAGATTCTATGTGTTGAAAAACATAAAAGTCCATTGTGTTTTTTTATTCAAATTATATTAGATATAAGATGTTATTTTTTTGGTGAATCACCTTTTATTACTGCCCTGTAAGGATTATCTGAGTGATCGTATTGGGTCAAATTGTATTTTTCTATTTTAGAAATCAGCTTCTTACTGTAATTAATGTCAGTAGCATATCCACACTCTTTCAGTCCGTATGCCCAACCTTTAAAATCAGTTTTATCTAGGTAGAATAGCTTTCCGTAGTGAGAAGAATACATCAAAAAATTTGAATGGTCTACATAACTTTCTACAGGATTATTATAAGCCCGAAAGCAAGACTCTATTAGTTCACCTTTAGTATTGAAATCATCATCTTCATGATAATATTTTTGTCCCTTCCAGTAAGATTTACATTTGATACCAAAGTGGTTATTGGCTCTAGTTGCTAAATCGCTCTGTCCATAATTCGACTCATGTAGCCCTTGAGCCAATGTAATACTAGCAGGAACTCCAGATCGATACATTTCTATCACGGCTAATTCTGCGTAGGTATTTATATAGTCGCGTACAAGTCTTTCTGTGGCATTATACCATGTAAAAGAGGTTAATGGTATTAGACATGCTACACATATTATAATTTTAATTGACTTCATCATTACTAATATGGTGTGTTTTTGATTATTATTTGATTTAAAAATTGGCACTTAATTTTTGTTTTACTGGTATGATTACTTTAATGACAAGTTTTATGCCAAAACGATCTATGAAATCAATAATATTAACATAAAATGTTGATTTACAGTACAATACGAGTGTAATAATTATTTAATATTTGTTCTTTTTTTTTGGGACAATATTTGCAGTATAATAGTATGCTATACATGAAATTGAAATTTAATAGATGAATAGATACATACATATCATAAGTTGGCTGGTGATGGCTCTGATGATTACAATAAACTCTTGTGTGCCTCCGAGCAATGAAATCATTACAGATATTAATAATGCTAACAGTGATCTAGTATATCAAAGAATATACAATCATCAGGATAAGCAAAACATCGATAGTGTTTTACTTTATTTTAATCATTCTAATCCTGGTTATAGATTGGCCGCAGTGAATGCTATGGCTAGTATTCAAAGCGAATTATCAATTGATTCTTTGGTGGAAATACTAGGAGATCCCATTATAGAAGTAAGATCTGCTGCTGCATATGCACTAGGTCAAATTGGCAATTTAGAGACTGTAGATCCACTTATGAATGCATTTGTGAACAAAGACACTAGCGATGTGGATAACGTATTTAATTCTACCATTTTAGAAGCCATTGGTAAGACGGGTAATAAATCATTACTTGACGCATTGGCATCGGTAGAGTCTTACAGAATAACTGACACTCTGTTGCTTATTGGACAATCTAGAGCAATATATAGATATGCTAACAGAGGTATCAATACTCAGAAAGGAACGAATCGAATGGTAGAGCTAGCAAGTAACCAAGCTTACCCTAATGAAGTGAGAGTAATAGCAGCCAACTATTTAGCTCGAGCTAAAGACATTGATATCAGTAAGAGCCAATTTAGGATTGCTGAAGCTCTGATTGGAGCTAGTGATCCGAACGTACGTATGGCTATTGCGTTAGCACTACGAAAAGTAACTGAACCAGATATATTGAAAATTCTTCAATCGCAGTTCATAGTAGAGAAAGACTACCGAGTCAAGGTGAACATACTTAAAGCGCTTGGTAGCTATAAATATATAGATAATATAGATTTGATTTTAGATCATCTTGATGATGAAAATATACATGTAGCGAATGCAGCGGCACAATATTTAGTGGATCATGGAAAAAGATATGATGTTGAGATTTATAAAACATTTGCCAAAAAGAATTTGGACCATACGGTAAGGGCGAAGATATATGCATCAGTACTTAAGCATCTGCCATCGTATTATTTAGAGAGTAGGGCACTTATACGGACATCTCTTCTCAGATACTTAAAAGAATTGAAAGGTAAACCGTATGTAGCAAAACACTATGTAGCGGCACTCGGACAAGATCCATATAGTTATGCCTATCTCAAAGAAGCAGCAATAGACAGTGGAGTAGTGACTATTCGGACTGCGGGTATGGAAGCGTTATCTAAGATCGTATCGGGAAAGTCATTCGTAAATACTTTTAGATCTAGAAGTAACAGAGTAAAAATAGAAATACTAGATATCATTAAAGAACAGTTTGCTAAAGGTGATGTAGGGACTATGGCAATAGGAGCAGGAATACTTAGTAATGAGAAGATTGGATATCGAAATCTAATTCAAAATGATAGTTTTCTGATTGCTGCCTCGGCCAAGTTATCATTACCACGAGAGATAGAAACGTATAATGAGATAAAGAAAGCTTTGGCCTATATCAACAACGTAAAATACAAAGCAGAAAAAAACAGTTATAACCATCCTATTAACTGGAAGACTTTAGCTACGGTATCCGACTCTACCATAGCAGTAGTGAGGACAAACAAGGGGAATTTTACTATTAAGTTATTTGGTAATACCACTCCTGGTTCTGTTGCTAACTTTATAGATTTAGCCAATGATGATTTCTTTGATAATAAAGTTTATCATCGAGTTGTCTCTAATTTTGTCATACAAGGTGGTTGTCCGCGTGGCGATGGATATGGATCGTTAGATTATTCTATTAGATCAGAATTGCCGCAGCTGTACTATGATGATGAAGGATATGTAGGTATGGCATCAGCAGGATTACATACTGAAGGGACACAGTGGTTTGTGACCCATTCTCCTACACCACATCTAGATGGTAAATATACTATCTTCGGTAAAGTGACAGAAGGTATGGATGTCGTCCATCAAATCGTCGAAGGAGACAAGATTATTGATGTGATCATTTCCATACAGAGATAAGGCTAAAGTTAAATAATAGCCTTGTAGTCGGTTAGAAGCTTATTTTTGCACACACTTAATAAATTTTCAAAATTAGATTTAACGATATGAATTTTATTACTATGTATAAATCAATATTAGCAATAGCCGTAATTGGAATTTTCACTATGTGTAAATCTGATGTAAAATCAGCTGAGACAACCAATGCGACCAAGTCTGAAAAGGCTGTAAGTATCGGTGTTGCCGTAGATTCTTCAATGGTGGACTTTACACGTACTATCGATCTACAATATGTAAGTCTACCACAGATGTATAGGTGGAGTGTAATCTCGAAGTCTTTACTTAAGCTTAATAACAATCCTAGCGGATATGTAGTTACAGATACAATTTCTTGGATTCATCCTAGTGGTAAGAGTTATATGTCTATGTCTCATTATACAAAGACGAATGAAGAGACCATAGATTACAAAATGTTTTACGAAAAGGTAAAGTCATCATATTCATATAATGAGTATAGTTATACAAAATATAGAGTAGGCGAATTGTCTATGCATGAGATCAAACTATCCAATGACAAAACGCATAACTATAAACTAGTAATACCCAAAGGCAATGAAATAGTTTCTATCGATCTACAATCGTATGATGATGGATATAATGAGGAAATAGAAAAATTTATTCAACAAATTCCTGGATTGGTTAGAGTTCATTAACAATTTGACTTAGAACTTTTTATTTAGGTGGAGTTTATTCATCTAAGTATTGTTGAAATAACTTTACAAAAAGACCTACATGGTACCCGTCTACTAAAGCGTGGTTCACACTAATAGCAACATTCATACTCTTCTTATTGTCAGTAGTTACAACTCCACTAAAAGACAGTTCGGGTATAGATTCCATCTTTCCTGATACGGGTTCTTTTTGACTAGTAAAGTTAAACCAAGGCATTACGGAGCAATGAATACAGTTATCTCCATTGATTGGAGGATAGAGTTTGTGATCTGTTTGTACTCTAACTTTTTCTTCTAAAAAATTTTCGTAGAAAATGTCATAGCTAAAGTCGAATGGAATCCATGAAAATCCAAAAGTATTATCCTCTCTCATAATAGTAGCGGAGGCGTCTACCTTTCCTACATCAAATACTCGCCCTTCTCTGATTCGGTATCGCATGTTTTCGACTTTGTTGATAGCCTTCATACAGTCGTGTAAGTATCTTACAAAAAAGCTTTTACCGCTTTCTTTGCTCTTTCTATATGCATTAGTAACATCAACAGGGACAGTTACCGCAAAAAAAGGATTTTTCAATGCTATAAAGTGGTAGAAGTGTTGTTTCCTATTCCAAGTGTTAATATTTATTTCTTTCAATGAAATGGAATGTTAAAGGTGATCTAATAATTTTTGTGCACTATCTAGAGTGAGGTATTGATTACTATCTAGTTTGTTTGAATCTACTTTTTCATGCTGCCATGTAGTATGGAATGGGATATGTATCGCTTGAGATCCTATATCTATAAGTGGAAGGATATCTGACTTTAACGAATTTCCGACCATCAGAAACTCTCTAGGTGCAATATCTAAATGTGATAAAACTTTAGTATAGTCTTCTTTTTTCTTTTCACTCATGACTTCTACATGATGAAAATATTGAGTGAGGTTTGATTTTTTTAGTTTTCGTTCTTGGTCCAATAAATCACCTTTGGTACATAGTATGAGGCGATACTTTGTAGAAAGATGTTGTAATACTTTTTCTATTCCATCAAGTAGTTCTACAGGCTTATCCAACATGTCTTTACCTATGGCTAATATTTGCTCAATCGATTGATTCGATATGTTACCGTTTGATATTTCTATGGCAGATTCTATCATAGACAACATAAATCCTTTGATTCCGTACCCGTATAACTTTAAGTTATCCATTTCTTTTTTAAATAACTCTTGGTCAATCTTATTAATAGTTTCATAGGGCGAGAGCAAATCTGAGAATTGCTGTTCAGCTTCTCTGAAGAAAGTCTCGTTGACCCAGAGGGTGTCGTCAGCGTCAAATCCTATAACTTTGATATCAGAATATGCCATTCGTGTAGTATTTATGAGTGGCTAAATATACGAAGTCGTTTTTAATTGTAATTAATAGTATTACCTTGGATATTAGAACTATGGGAACTACAAACAAATGAAAAAATCAATATATATATCCATATTATTTATTGCGGTAATGATGAGTGCCTGTACAGAGAGTATTCCAGAGCGTATATTATCAACAAGTGCTAAGTCTTTTGAAAAGCTTCATATTAGCCAAACAAAAATTGATTTCAATAATGAGGTCAATGAGACAGATAAATTCAATCATTTTACTTGGATATCGATATATAATGGAGGAGGAGTGAGTATCATGGATATTAATAACGACGGGTTGCAGGATGTTTTCTTTACAGCTACAGTTGGAAATGACGCTTTATATCTCAATAAAGGGAATATGGTATTTGAGGATATAACTAAATCTGCAGGGGTTCAGAAAATGCAAGGTACCGTATCTTCTGGTATCTCATACGGAGATGTCAATCAAGATGGTTATTTAGATATCTATGTAAGTACATTTGGTTATTCTTCACTGGAGGATGAAAAAAGGAATAGACTTTATATTAACAATGGTGATTTGACATTTACAGAATCGGCAAAAGCCTATGGAGTAGATAATGGAGGATATACAGTTCAGTCGGCATTTTTTGATTATGACAATGATAATGACTTAGATCTATTTGTGATGAATCAACCTTCTAACGTAAGGCTAGGTAAGACAACATTTGTTCATCAAGATTTAATATCTAAAGAGACGTCAGATTTACTATTTAGAAATGACGGAAATAAATTTACTGATGTAAGCTCATCAGCGGGTATCGAATCTGCAGCATACGGCCTTGGTCTTTGTATAAGTGATATCAATCAAGATGGTTATCAAGATATCTACATTGCCAATGATTATGAAAAGCCTGATTGTATGTATCTTAATAATGGTAACGGAACATTTACAAATACAATAGATAAGGCAGTGAATCATATGTCTAATTTCTCTATGGGCATGGACATAGCAGATATAAATAATGATGGATTACTAGATATAGGAGTAGTAGATATGGCCGGAGCAAATCATTTGAGATCTAAGACTAACATGCCATCGATGTCTCCTGAAGCATTTTATAGATTTGTAGATAAAGGTTACCACTACCAGTATATGCATAATACCCTGCAGCTGAATAATGGGGACAATACATTTAGTGATATATCACATATGGCAGATATAGCTAAGACTGACTGGAGCTGGAGTTTACTCATGGCAGACTTTGATAATGATACGCACAAAGACATTTATATCAGCAATGGTGTTAAGCGCGATTTTAGAAATAATGATTACATACAGGGTTTAAAAGAAAGTCAAACCTCTGGAGTTAGATCGTCAATATTGGAGATTATTAATAAGATACCTAGCACACCAATGAGTAATTATATGTTTCATAATGATGGCAATTATCATTTTGAAAATGTAGCTGGTGACTGGGGGCTAGGAGACAAGAGCTTTTCTCAAGGCGCGGCATATGGTGATCTAGATAATGATGGTGACTTAGATCTAATAGTTAATAATATGAATGCACTTGCATCCGTATATGAAAATAAAGCTGGAGATCACGGCAGCTTTATAAGATTCAAATTGGTAAGTGATAGTTACAAACCTATGCAAGGAAGTAGTATAAAAATAACAACTGCTGAAGGGGAACAATATGCTCAACTAAATACGGTGAAAGGGTTCCTTTCTTCTTCTGAAAATGTCATTCATTTTGGCCTGGGTGATAATAGTATAATCAAAAGGGTAGAAATAACATGGCCCAACAATACTAAAACAATATTAACAGATGTAGCCGCCAACAAAGAGCACACTATGTCATTCGAAGAATCTGAAAAGAACGATGAGGTAAAACAAAGTGAAAAATCATATTTTTCGGAAATCGAAAGCCATGTTCCATATGTACACCAAGAAAATAATTATGATGACTACGCTAGTCAAAGTTTACTGCCCTATAAACTATCAGAGCAAGGACCATTTATGAGTACCGCTGATGTAGATGGAGACGGTGATGATGATTTGTATATAGGTGGATCTGCAGAGTATAGTGGACAGTTATTTATTTATAATAATGGAAAATATATTAAGAAGGCCACTGCAGTTTTTGAATCTGATAAGCTTCATGAAGATATGCGCAGCATATTCTTTGATTACGATAATGATGGCGATCAAGACCTTTATGTATGCAGTGGTGGTAATGAATATAAAGTTGGGAGTGCCAAATTGCAGGATCGACTTTATATCAATGATGGTAAAGGGTCTTACACGAAATCGAAAGCTCTTCCAAGAGTAAAAGAAAGTAGTTCAACGGCAATTGCTATTGATGTAGATGCAGATGGCGATCAAGACCTTGTAGTATTTAGTAGATTAGTGCCCGGTAAATATCCTCAATCTCCTAGTTCACATATATTAATGAATGAAGGGGGCCAATATATAGACCAGACAGAAGAGAGAGCAAGTTTTCTAAATAAATATGGAATGGTTACTGATGCTATCGTTAGTGACTACGACGGAGATGGTGACAAAGATATACTTACTGTAGGTGAATGGATGTCTCCTCAGGTAATGATCAATAATGGTGGCACCTTTTCATTAACTACAACGAACATTGAATCAGGATTATACTTTAGTATAGCTGCAGCTGACATGGATGCAGATGGCGATGACGATTATCTATTTGGCAATATTGGTACTAACAATAAGTACAAAGCCTCTAAAGAAAGACCATTTAGATTGTATTCAGACGACTTTGATAATAATGGCAAGTATGACGTAGTACTAGCAAGTTACTTCGACGGTAAAATAGTCCCAGTCAGAGGAAAGGAATGCTCAACACAGCAAGTGCCATATGTTAGCGACAAGTTTAAGAAATATGAAGATTACGCCAATGCATCTATAGATGAAATATATGATTTAGAAGATGCACAATCTCTTGTGGCTACATCTCTAAAAAGCGTGATAGCATTAAATTCCGGAGGCAAATTAGAAAGTAAGTCATTACCAATAAAAGCACAGATGTCACCGATTAATGGATTCGTAGTGAAAGACGTAAATGGGGATAATCACTTAGACATTATAAGTGTTGGCAATCTATATTCTACCGAAGTAGAGACAACGAGATATGATGCAGGTACAGGTACAATACTTATCAATGATGGTAAAGGTAACTACAAGGCATTATCTTCTAAAAAAAGTGGAATGAATGCCAATGCAGACGCCAAGGATATCATATTATCAAATGGCATTTTAATAGTTAGTAACAATAGCGAGAAAGTACAATCTTGGAAATAAGTTATTGATACCCTTCCGCTTGTAGTTCGAATAATTCGGAATATAGGTTACCATTTTCCATTAATTCTTCATGAGTTCCAAGTTCTAGTACTTCACCATTATTAAGTACAAGTATACGATCTGCCATACGCACTGTGGAAAACCGGTGTGAGATGATGATACTAGTACGACCTTTGGTCAAGCCTATAAATCTTTGGAAGACTTCGTACTCGGCTCTAGCGTCTAAGGCTGATGTAGGTTCGTCTAAAATAATTATGGGAGCCTCTGACATATAAGCTCTGGCTAGAGCGATTTTTTGCCATTGTCCACCTGATAACTCTGCTCCTTTTTTAAATCTCTTTCCTAGCTCTTGGTCATATCCATTGAGTAGATCTTTCACCACTTCGTCAGCAAGACTTAGTTCTGCGGCTTCTTCAATTTTTTTATCGTTACCTACATTCTCGATATTACCAACCGCTATATTGATTCGTGTAGTGAGATAATATTTTACAAAGTCTTGAAATATAGCACCAAATAATTTTTGATATTCTTCTTTTTTATAATGTCGAATATCTACACCATCCAATAGTATGCATCCACTAGTCGGCTCGTACAGTCTGAGAAGTAATTTTATCAGTGTAGTTTTTCCACTTCCATTTTCACCAACGAGTGCTAATTTTTCGCCTTTGCGTAGGTCGAATGAAAGACCATTAAAAACTGGGATGTGGCCATTAGGATAACTAAATGTTACATTCTGAAATTTTATACCAGTAACAATTTCAGCAGGTACAGGAAATTGCTGAAAATCAGATTGATCATTGAACTCCATATCTATAAATTCGAAATAGTCATGTAGATACATGGCATTTTCTGTTATGTTACTAAATCTAGTAAACATCACTTGTAACTGATTACGTAATTTATTAAAAGATCCAGCAAGGAATGTTAACTCTCCTATAGTGACTAGACTCACAACTGCCTTGAGAATAATAAAGACAAATGCTCCATAGTAGGCAATGACACCAATAATATTAAATATAGCGCCCCAAACAGAACGTTTGATTGTAAGCTTTTTGACCGATTGATAATACTTGTCAGCAGTAGTGGAGAATGTCCTACTTATAAAATCTGCCAGTCCAAATAACTTTACCTCTTTGGCAGTTACATCGCTTGCACCTATAACTCTCATATAATCTAATTGCCTTCTCTCAGGTGCCATCCGAGATGTTAGTTTATAATTAGAACTAGAAAATTTGAGTTCGTTGAATAGGGTGGGTATGATAGAAACAACCAATAGGAATATCAGTATGGGGTAGAAGTATATCAATGCTGAGATAAGAGATACAATCGTAATAAAATCTTGTGCTTGCGCAAGAGAATTCGACATAAGATTTACTCTACCTACGGTCTGTCTGCGTGCACGTTCTAGTTTATCGTAAAATTCTGAATCTTCGAGATACTGTAGGTCTACTCGAGCTGTTTTTTGTATGAGTTCCACTGATGAATCATTGGAATATAGGCTGCCCATCAGCGTATCCGTAGCACCAATCAATCTATTGAAAACATCACTAAAAATAGCAATTCCAAATTCGATAGCGATTAAGAGATATAGCTTATTTAGCTCTTGAGATTTTCCAGTATTGACAATAGCTATTACTTCATCTATAATCTCCTTTCCCACCCAGAGTAGAACAACTGGAAATATGGATTTGATTAGTCTTAGAATTACGTTGAGCGCGAACATCTTTGGGCTAGACTTATAAACAGCCCTAAAGAATCTAGGCAAATATTTCAGCGCTATAAAATTCTGTAGATATGATGCTTTTTGAGTTGTCATGTATTAAAGACGAATGATCGTATGGTTTGGTTCATTTAACCTTATCAAGTATTAATAA
>TARA_B110000037_G_scaffold13359_2_pt1 | contig 16806 bp, 18 predicted proteins | sample TARA_B110000037 | Tara Oceans TARA_B110000037 (sample SAMEA4397196) | marine metagenome | biome: Polar Biome; feature: [MIX] marine epipelagic wind mixed layer (ENVO:01000061); material: water (ENVO:00002006), including particulate matter (ENVO:01000060) such as... | depth 10-100 m
GAAGTTTATAGACTCTACAATCTTATTCATCTGCTCTATATACTCTGTAAATACTATGCATGAATATGTTATATTGACGTAATCTGGGATTATTACTCCGTAAAGTTCTTTAACCGGTACTCTGTTACTTAATGTTCCGAATCTGTCGTAAATATTCTTTTTTGAGTACTTTTTTTGAAAAATTCCAAAATTATTAGGGTTATTTGCATCTAACTTATTACCTAAAGATCTATTCTTCTCTATTGACTCTCTTTTAAACATAATAAGCGGAGTTTGTATTTTTCCGTTCTTATCTCTGTAAAATCCATCTTTCTGTACTGCAGCCCATCGTTCTGGTGAGCCGTATAGTACTGGTACTGGTACTCTATTGTTATTTTGTTGTACGAAAGGTTTTATAACGTTATTAAAGTAGTATACTATTGTTTCGTCTATATCTCTAAGCCCTATAGAGAACTGTTTTACATCATCCCCCTTAACAGTACGGTTATAGCCCCTATTTTTCTTTATATCATCAGGTGTTTGTTGTTTAGATGCGTTATTATAAGTTTCTATAGCATCTTGCGATATCTCTGCCTGTCTTTTCGGTGTTGGTTTAGTTCGTTCTGCCATCTTATCTTGCTTTTGTTACACCAACCCTGTCTGTTCTTGTTAAATGACAATCTACTATTATAGATACCGATGATCCGAAATTACTTCCGTAAGATTCTATATTATAGCTCTTATCTCTACCTAAAAACAACTGGTTCTCTCTAACTGTGTCTACTTCGTAGTAATCTTCGTGCCACATTACTATATCTCCTACCTCTGGGACGGTGTTAGCATCTACTAAGTCTTGTCGTATAAACGCAAAAGATGCCTCTCTTCCTAGGTCTGGGCCGAATTCGTCAACATCTACTACTTGGTCTCCTCTAGTGATTAAGCAGTTAAGTTTTACTGGGTCTAAATATATCTTTTCTAGTGCTTCTCCGTATATATTTGCTTGAGTATCGTTCAATGAGAGTGTATAGTATCCAATCTCTTGTTCTATTATATCTTTAAGCAGTTCTCTATTAATCCCTACTAGTAAATCAAAATCTCTGTTAGATCCGAAGAGCATATATTATTTTTTCTTTTCTATTGTTTTTTCTGCAACTTCTACCTTCCTTACTTCCGGTATTCTCTTAATTGATGTCTCTTTAAATGCTAAAAACGCTTCAGATGGTGGTTTTGTTGTTAGTAGCTTCACCTTCATCACAGCAGTATTGTTGTCTCCGTCATGAGATACTTGACTTACTGTCAATACCCCTGGCATTGCTCTTAACATTTCTCCTACATCCTGTACCGTTATAGTATCTGTATGTCCTATCCTCACCATTGCTTGGTATATTGAAAATTGGATCTCTGCAATTATGTCTATTATCTTCATTATCCTATAAATATTGTCATCGGAACACTACTTAATGTCTTTCCGATGTTTTCTGTTTCGTTTGCTCTTCTTTCTAATTGAGAACTACGAGATGTTTGATCTAACATCTCTCTTAAATTAGTTAGTAAAGCTTCTTTTTCCGTTCTAGCGTCAGCTAGTAGATCTGCTTGGTTTAGTGTAGCTTCTGATCCAGGGACTGGTACTGTGGTATACTTTCCTCTTATGTACGCTAGTAGTTCTTTTGCTAATGCTAATGTATATTTGAACACCCACTGCCTTCCAACGCTATTAATCTGTGTATAACTAGGGTTATCGTAAGGTACTTCACCTACATTAGTAATTAAATCAGAGCCGTTTGAAAATGTTGCTGCTTTTTTCTCTGAAACCTTATAATATTCAAATCTTAGTTTTCCGTTTCTCTTTGGTAGAGGGAATACAGTTAACTTATTGTTAACTAATTGGAATGAATAGGCTGATTTTCTTATCTGGTCGTTAAATTCTATAGACTGTATCTTTGCTACATCATAGGAAGCGGGCATTAGTAGGAAATTTACTCCAGGGCTCATTGACCCGAAGTCGAAAGCATCCATAAGTGACTGTACTCCTGTGCCTGTGCCTGCATATGGGTCAAAGTATCTCTGTATTGCAGGAGGTGCTTCGTAGAAAACTCTTCTTATTTCAATACCTCCATCAATTCCTTCGCTATCTGCCCAAGCTGTAAGGTCGTATGTTTGTACTGACGATGTAATTGCTAGTGATCCTGAGTATCTTGATACTTTTCCTCCTACTTCTGCTTCTGTACCGTAGTTTTGACTAATATTTACAATTCTATCTAATGTTGGATTGATAAGTTGACTGTTTGCGCTACTTCCTGTTGAAGATCCTTCTAGAGATAGGTAGTTTTCTCTAATTTTATATTGGAATACTTCGTTTCCGTATGTCGATACTGCTTCTTCAAAGCATGCGAAGAGTGATCCTGACTGTAGTTCTACGTCCATTAACGGAAAACCTAACCTTGTTCCGCAGAATTTAGCGGCCTTTACTGCATCTGCTTGAAAATCTACATCACTGTCGTAAAATCCAAACGGTGTCATTCCAGCTCCAAAAGTTGCTGTGCCGTCCCATATATTAATATTAGCCATTTATTTTGCTTTATATATAAATAGCGATTAATCTCTGAATGTTCTGTATATCTCTAATATTGGGCTGACGATAGCGTGTCTGTGGTTCTGTACTAAAGATGCTGTTTTAAATCCTTCTACATTCTCCTCTAATCTTGATAAGAAACTAAACCCTGTCTCTCTTCTATCTTTCAGATCTATTTGAGCCATGTCACCGCATATCACCATCTTAGATCCTCTCCCTAATCTCCCGATTACTGTCTCCATCTGGCTGTGAGTAACGTTTTGAGCTTCATCTACTATAACGAAAGAGTCTACAAATGTTCTTCCTCTCATAAACGCAAACGGAACTATCTCTATATTACCATTCTCAAGTTCTTTGTCTACCTTCTCCTTGTTGTATAGCATGTATAAGTTATGATAGATTGGTGCTAACCAAGGATCCATTTTTTCCCTTATATCTCCTGGTAAGAAGCCTATATCTTCTTTAGATACGGTTGGTCTGGTTATTATTATCTTGTCAACTTGTTTGGTAAACAGTAGGTCTAGAGCTACCTGTGTGGCGACTAGTGTCTTACCTGATCCTGCCATCCCCTTTAGTGCTGTTATGGGGTTATCGAGTATTAAAGCTTTTGCTTGTTTTTGTTCGTCATTTAAGTGAACGTTGAATTTAATTGGTTTTTTAGGTCTCCTTTTCGGTGTGTATACTTCATCTGTATGATGGTTTGAAGGCATATGCTAACGTTTTTATTGTTACATATAAATATCCGAAAAATATACTTAATAGACAACAAAAAAGAGGCCCTAAGGCCTCTCTTTCTAATATATAATCTTTGGTAGATTAGATAGTTGTTAGATCCGAAATGAAAATTCTTCCGTAGAATTCTGGTCTGATCATCTTCTTAGCATAACGAGTCATAATACCTTTTCTTGGAGTGAAGGTATTTGGATCGTATACTAGAGGTGTCATCATTAATGGAATATATGGAGCATATACTGCACCTGTTTCCAAGAATTGATTACCTCTGTAACCCATAAGGATTGTGTTCTCAGTCATATAAGGATTCTTGTACACTTTGTAACGGCCGTTTAAAGCTCCTACTTTCTGTACACCAAATGCAAAGTCCATCTTGTCACCATCTGTGTTAGCAGCATATCCTGGAATCGACTCTAAGATAGTAGCTACTGTTGGAGAACATACTAAGAAGTTAGCTCCACCACGTAGGGTTTTTTGATGAATTTTGTTAGATACTTTCTGGATTTTAGTTCCTAATGTTTGGAACCATTGTCCTTGAGTATTGTAGAAATCTGTTGAAGAGGCTGTTCCTGGAGACCAAACTGATCCATTCCAAGTCTTGTTATTCTCAGCTGACCAACGCTCAGTTGTTACAGCATCTTGAATTAACATATCTAAGATCTCTAAGTCAATTTCCATAGAAATATACTCACTCAATAAAGAAGTTAACTCAGCCTCAGCATCAATACTGTGGTATGCGTTAAGATCTTGAGAGAATTCTGGTGTCCATTGTGCTTTTAACTTTCTAGTCTTAGCTACAATTGCTTCAGAAGCAAGTTCTACATTGATTTCTGGGATAGTAATACTTCCTGCTGGATTATCTTCAAAGTCTCCTCTGTCGTTATCTGTTGGCTGTACTTGGAATTGTATACTTCCTATTACTGCACCATCGTCTGGTACATCTGGGAATACTGACCCTGTTATTACAAATGTTACAGCGTTAACTGCTACTGTTGTAAATTCTGGGTTAGATGTAATATCTGTAGATCCTGATAGTATTCTGAATGCTCTTACACCTTCTGCGTCAAACCCTGTGTTAGATAGGTCTACTGCTACTGTGAAGAATTCTGCTGGATCTAAGTCTGCGTCGTATCCTACTGATGCAGAGTTTGCTGATCCTGTAGCTCCTGTATTTGCAGTACCATCTAAAGCTCCTGTTACTTCATTCATTGAATATCCGAAACGTCCTGCTCCGTATAATCCTCCTGATACATCCTCGTCTACAGTCATCTTTGCGTCAGCAGTAGATACGTTTCCGTACATGTTGTCTCCTGTTGAGAATCCGTTGCTGTCTGATCCGTATTTAAAGTCTAGGTAAAATACAAGTCCTGAAGGTAAATTCATTGGTTGTACACTTACAAAGTCTTTAGATGCGATTTGAGCGAATACCTTACGTACTAATGGTAAAGCTACTCCTGCCCATTGTGATCCTTGTCCTGCTGTGAAAGATGCAGAACCAGCTCCTGAGTTAGCTGATTGCTCAGATACGATCTGTTTTGCTTGATTCTCAAGAATCATAGCCATGTTGTTCTTTTCTGTTTCGTTAGAGTACCCCTCTAACAGTCCAGATTTAGCCCACTTACTTGATAGACGTGCAGCATCTGCTTGCACTGTCTTAAAGTTGTTAGACCCTTCTAATAATTGATTTAATTCCATGATTAAAATTTGTTGTTTTAGTTTATTATTTAATTATTCCTGCTAACTTTTGCATTCTTTTTACAGCGTCACTAACTTCTGAAATTACTTCTGGTCTAGCAGCAGTCATTCCTGTAGCTTTTGATGCTGATCCTAATTTAGCTTCTGTTACTGATCTTTTTCTACCTGGTGTACTCACTAGGTTGTTAGATACTGTTTCATATACTAATTTAGCTTCTTTAACTGTTTCAGCTTTATCGAATGCTGCGATAACATTTACTTTTTGTGATTCAGTTAAATTGTTTGCTTTCATTACTTTATTTACATATAGTAATTTAGCGTTAAGAAGATTAACCTCTTGTAGTTGTGCACTAAGTTCTTTAACTGTTTTTACAGCTTCACTTAATTGCTCATCCTTCATGTGGTCTCCTTCGTTACGAATTGCCGAGCCTGCTGCTCCTCCTAAATCTTGTAGGATTGCATAAGCTTTCTTAGCTGCTGGACCTGCTCCTGCTGCTAATTTCTTTAAAAGTCTCTCTATTTCAGCTAAGCCTGAAGCTGCAGAGTCTGCTCTGTCTGTGGCTCTTCCACCTCCGTACTCTTTAACTTTTGCTGCTCCTTCGTAAGCGTCTTCTTCCATTTTCTTGTCTTTACTGTGATACGCTTCATGCTTATCATCTTCGTCAGACATTTCTGAGATTTCTCTTAATAGTTCATCTAGGTCGATTTCTTCTTCGTCCTCTGCTCCTACCATATCGTCTACTGGTAACTCATCTGCAGCTAATTCATCTTCTGCTGATTCGTCTCCCATTTCTTGAGCGATAATGTTACGGATAAGGTCTTTTAAATCATCTACCTCCATGTCCTTTACTTCAATCTCTTCTTCTTCCGCTTCCTCTTCAGATTCTTCTGAATCAACGTCTGCTTCTAACTCGTCTTCTGACTCCTCTTCTTCGAAAGTAAAGTCTTCCTTGAGTTTGTCATCTTTTTTCTCTTCGTTTGCATCTTTATCACCATGCCCTTCATCAACTACCTCTTCTTCGATGTCTCTTTCATCCATCTCTTGAAGTTTAGCAGCTAACATATCTTTAAGATGAGGTGTTAAGGTCTCTTCTAAAGCTTGTTTAGCATTAGCAATAGCAGCGCTACGAACAGATTTGGCTTCAGCAATTGCTTGCTTGAATAAATCTTTGTTTGCCATTTTTCTAATAAAATTTTGTGGTTTCGTACGATTATTTCAATCGTAATGTGAAGTTTGTTTTTTGTTCTAATACAGTATAAGGAACTGTATATTTGTATATAAATATATACGTTTTATAAAAACAGGAAAACCCTACGTTAGTAGGGCTTTAGTTGTGTGATTATAGTCTGTTACTTTAATGTATCTAATACTTCTTTAAGTAGTTCCTGCTCTCTAGTTGATTTACCTTCAAATAAGGATTGGTAAGCTAGGTCGTGTATTTCGTCTGCCATTTCGTCGTTGAGTTGATCTAACTCTTGGTCAGAAAGTGGTGTTCCGTCTTCAAAGTTAGCGACTGCGATAAAGGCATCTACAAAGTCTGGGTAATCGTTCATATCTATTCCGTCTATTTCTATTGATCCATGATCAATGTCTGCTAGAGCGTTTGGTTTAGGTTGAGTAGTGTTTGGTCCGCTTACGCTGCTTATTGAGTACTCTCTTCCTTGATCTTCTTGTGATAGTTTATCGGCTAATTGCTCTCTTGCTTCTTCTTCTGTATTTGCATGGATAGTGTAGCCGTAGTTGATACCTGGCTTATCTTCGAAGTTTACTGTAAGTTTGAAGAAAGTATCACCCTCTTCGTTTATGTCTTCTTCGAATATATCTTCTCGGCTTTGTTTAGATACGAAATAATCTTTTAATTCCATTATTTCTGTAACTGCATCATCGCACCAAGCTTCTGAAGTACCTTCATTATATTCGCTGTCATCTGTGCTTTCTAACCCACTCTTAAAACTATCTACTAGTTCTAGTAAAAGTTCCTTATTACTTGCCTCGTTTTGTTCCTGTTCTGCTAACATCTTACTGTTACCAGTTAGCTTATTTTCTGTTACGAATTTCTTTAAGTTGAAGCTGCTCATTTTACTTTCCTTTTATTGTGCTGTACTTATCCTTGATCCAGATTAGTACGTTAGGTACGTTTATTACAATATACGCAGCTGCTGTGAGCCATGCAAATAATTTCCCTACCACTACTGTTGCTACTAATCCTCCTAGTACTACTAGTCCTTCTGTTGTTTTAATTAAATCTTTAAATTTCATCTTTTTTATTTTTATTATGATCTTAATATATCGTTTATAATTGAATTAACTTTTGCATACTTGTCTACTACTCCTTTTTCTTCGTTTAGAGAGATTGGATTCATAAATGCTCCATGTGTTGATGGATTAGATACAAAATCCCAGCATACTAATTCGAAGTCATCTTGTACTTCTAAGTGCCCTTCGTTTGTTTGTTGTACTGACCCTGTACCTCTTGATGAGATGCCGATCGTATGTCCTGCTTTTATAATTTCTTTAACTATATTTCCGGACGGAGTATTAAGTAGTTCTACTATTCCTATTAGATCGTCTCCGTCCCATCGTAAGCTTTTTACTATATGTGATGCATTCTTTAAAGATACTACAGCAGACTCGGGGTGATCAAGTTCTCCGTAGGCGTTTCCGTTATCTACGAACTCCTCCATGTACTTCTTAACCTCTCTTAATAGAATTGGTTTATCGTATATCCTACCGTTCTGGTTCTTAGCACCAGCTCTCTGCATTATCCCTTCAACCTCGAATACTCCTGGTCTTTCCTTAGATTCTTTAAGGATTGATTTAAAAGGTGTAACATTTACTAGTACGTTCTTCATAGTTTATTTTAGTTTATTTGCGCTTTTTTAGCGTCAAAGTTCTTATCTCTAAACAGTACGTACCTAACTTGTCCTTGGTCTGTATTACCAAACTCAACTTCGGTGTTTCCTTTATTGAATTCTGATTTTAATTTGTCGTCAAAGATGTTTTTATTGTCTGGGTATTGTTTACCTTTTACAGTCATTGGATAAGCAACGAAGAAATAATCCATTTCTCCTGGCCACATATAAACTTCGTTACTTTTATGTTCAGCAGCCATAGAATTTGCCTTATTTCCACTAGGTGCGTAGACTACTTTGTATTTATTTGCATCAAAGAACCTTGCAACTCGATTAAATTCGTCGCCGAAGTTATTTTGAAATTGAGCATCTTTTTCAGGTCTTTTTGATAAGTCTTCATTAAGCACTCTACTGTTAGCGGTAAGTTTATTTTCTGTTAAGAATTTTTTTAAATCGAAATTATTCATTTTAGTTTTACTTTTAGTTTTAGTTTCCTGTTCTCCTACTCAATACCCAGCTTGCTTGGTCTATATGGTCTGCTACGCTTTTAGCATCGAAATTATTTAGTGTATCTTGATTGTCTTTAAAGTACATTGCTAATACCTCTAAGAACTCTTGCATATCTTCTGCACTTAATTGTACAGCAGATTGATATACACTAGCAACGTCAGATCCTCTACCTCCGTAGGTCTCTTCTTTTAACACGTTCTTTCTATAGTAGTCAGCTTGCCAGTTATGTATGTTGAAATCGTCTTTCATAATTATCTCTTAGTGTACTTTGTTTTTTTACTTTCGTTTACTCCTTCGTTGAATTCGTTTTCAGCATTAACTGCATTAAAAGCTTCTATACCGTATTTCTTTATTATTTGCTGATCGGTAAGTTTTCCTGAGTCTATTGCTCTTTTAGCTGCTTGAGTATCTTTTCTAAGCTGTGTCTTTACTGGTTTAGATGGTTTACTTGCTGCTTTGTCTACATATTTCTGTTGAGCTGCAGTAACTTCACTCATTGGAGTAAATACTGTCTCTTTCTCATCTAACTCTTCTTCCTGTACTTCACCTGACTTGATTACGTTTGTTTTAGGTAAAGCTAGGTTAGCAGTGAATCCTTTTTGCGATACTGGTGATAAGTCTTTTCTGAATGCTGCTTCAATTGCAGGAGCTAAAAAAGATCCTACTACTAATCCATCTACATTCTTTATATCCTTAAAGCTGTCGTATATTTTTTGAATCTTATCTCTTGTCTTACTATTATAAGACTCTACGTCAGTTACAATATTTTCCAATGCATTAACAGCTGTTTGCATACCTTCGTAGTCGTTATATGTATCGGCTATTTTTGATAGGTTGCCAGTAGCAGCTTCTGTTATAACTTCTTCTGTTAATATGTTAGCAATAATACCTTTCATTGCTTCTTTTAGCTGCTCATCTCTTACGGTATCTGCACCTTTCTTTTTATTAAGTACCATCTTCCATATGCTTAAAGATCTTCCCCATAAAGTTGTTGGATTATCTTTAATATATGCTTCAATTTCCGGTACACTCATCTTGTAAGGGTCTGGATGTCCGTTGGTGTCCCTTGTAGAATGGAATTCTCGGTCAATTGACTCTTCTACACTATTACTTTCTTCTAAGAATTGGCTTGTAAGTTTCTGGTCAAGATAGTTTACTACATCTTTTTTAGCTGGAGCAATCATTCCTGGTTCTGTCATTGGACCGTTTACCCACTCTCCAAATGCTTTTGCTAACATATCACAAGCTCTATCGAACAATGGTCCCATAGATTCTATATATCCTCCGGTTTCGTAGTCATTTTCTGTTACTATCTTACCCCCTTTACTCTTTTTACGTCTTCCTTCATTGATTCCTTCTTGCTCTTGGTCCTTTGTCATACTTTGCAATATTCCGAGAACTTTTCCGAATTTAGGGTGTTTGCTGAAGTCACTTTGTTCTTTGTCTTGTATCTGCTTGTACAGGTTTAGGAAAGTTTGTGCGAGTGTTGCGGGAGATTTAATTGCCTGATTTGCTTTAGTTAAGGTTGTGTTGGCTAACTCTACCTCGTCCATAGTACGAGTATCGCTATTAATTAAATCGATTGCTGCTAAAGCTAATTCATATGTCCTAATATCACCGCTCATTTCTGCTTTATCTGCAGCAGCGTGGGCGATTTTTAACTGTTCCTCTTTTGATGCACCTTCGTTCTTTGCTCCTTTAATGGCTTTATCTTTAGCCATCATATAATCATCTCCATCAATGTCTCCATCTCCGTCATGATCTTTACCTTTTTTCTCTTTTAAGTTCTTTATTGCTGCCTCTACCTGCTCTTTGGTATACCCTTTGCTCATTGCTTTCTCTAATACACTCTCTTTTAAACTTGCTTTCTTCATACCGTTAAATGTATCTACTGTATTCTTTTTAGTAGCTGCTACAAGTTTATCGTGTTTGTCTACTTTTTTAGACTCTCCAGCAATAAGGTCCAAATAGTAGTTCATATTTTTAGCTAAGTTTTTATTAACCTTTGCAGTTACTTTTGCTAATTGCTCTTCTGTTGGCATCTCCACGCCTGTGTTAACTCCTATTGCTTCTAGCTCGTAATCGATCCCTCTACTTACTGCTTCTGCTGGAAGACCTGCTGGTGTTGGTTCGTAGTTAGTTGCTTTTTCTTTCTTAGCTTCTGATACTACTTCTTTCTTGCGCTTCTCTAACTCTCTCTTAATACCTTCGATATCTTTTTCATTATCTTGGTACCTGGATAGGTTAACGATCATGTCCGTAAGTGCATCGTTTGAGTAGTTATCAAAATTCTCTACGAGCATGCCTTTATTTTTTAAGATCTGCACCGTATCTGGGTATCCGTTGTATGGAGATAGGAATTGAGATAGTTCTCTTTTAGCATCTCTTAGGAATTGTGTTTTAGAGAAGTTACCCTCTAGTATCGCGTTATATTTTTCTTGTATCGTTCTCATCTAGATAATCAAACATTTTAGTGTTATATGGTCTTTTTTTTGTCTTAACAGTTGTGTACCCTAATTTTTCTCCGTACTTAGTTGCTCTGTTTTTTTTTCCTTTCTTACTAAACGCTAATGGAGTTGAATATCCTCCAGCTCCAGCTGTTGCGCTTTGTTCGTTCGTTTCTTGCAGTACTTCTAATACTATTTCTTTTAACTTGCTTAGTTTCATAGCCCTTTTAGTTCCTTAATTAGTTCGTAGTACTGCATTATGTTAACTAAGTGTATATCCTCTACCTTCTCTTTGTTACTTAAAGGTTTTATACTTTTAAGTACCTCTTGTAATTTAATCTTAAGAATATCGTCTTTGGTAGATTCTTTAAGTTTTTTGATCTTTACTAGTAACTTACCTACTTCTTCGTTCACTATACTTCTTAACTTTGTAGAAGAGTCTACAGATGTTATGAATTCTCTAAGTATACTTTTCTGTTCTGGTAAGAGTGTATCGTATTTTGAGTTAAATTTTTCTAGTAGTATTCTGAATGTTAAAAGTTTTAAGTCTTTATCGTAGTTAGAATACTCTTCAATAAGGGTATCTCTCACCTCTCCTTTATCTTGAGCGGTTTTTGTTAAGTGCTCTAGTAGGGTAGTCTTATTGTTTATAAGGACGTTGGGGTCAACTAAGTCAGATACTTTATGAGCTTCCATCAAGCAGTACAATGCTGCTAATGGTTTATAATCTTTAACGCTTATAGAGAAAAAATCTTCAAGATTATAATTATCTTTTATCTCCTTAATAAGAGCATATTTTTGCTTTTTTAATAAGCCCTTATCTATTCCTCTTGCTACTTCTACTATCGTCGATACTATAGATTCAGCTTTTGATTGTGATACTGATTTGTTTTTTAGTATTAGTTGGTATAGTTTAAACTCACGTACTAGAGATGTCTTTCCAGTAAAGTACTTCCTAAGTACATTAACTGCAGAAGAGTCTTTCTTATTCAGAGTATCTGCTGCTATCTGTTTTACAAGTAATTCGAAAATTAAACCTGTATTCTTATACTTACTGTGTTTTATGCGCATTTTGTGGGGTTTATTTATACTTTGTATATACCTTACCTATATAAATAGTTATGATTTATCTAAATCTTTAATTTCAGATTCATCTAGCATTTTAGAATGCTTCTCTTCTACTTTTTCAAATATATTCTGCTTATTTTCTTGTTTGTGGAAGTTTTGGTAGAAGAGGGTTTTTGCTAGAGTGTTATCTACTTTCTGTACGTTTTTGTTCTCACTTACGTTTTCGTAGTCTGAGTCAAATCCTCCTTTCATTCCATGTACTCCTAGTGGGTCTCTTCCCCCTAGTCCATCATTTGTACCGTAGTGTGATGCATGCTCTTTCGGTCTTCCTCCCTCTGGTCCTATCTTCCCTATACCTGGTGTTTCATCTTCGTATCCTACCGGTACTGTACCGAATGGTTGTCCTTTCTCTTCACCTTTCCTTCTACCGTATAGTGATGCTAAATCGTGAGGTGTTCCGTATGACTTACCAGACTTAGCAGGGTCATTACCTTCGTTTTCTATTTGAGATATTCTAAAGAACCTCTTATAGTCTTCTGCTATTAAGTCTCTCATTTCCATATACTGGTCTTCTGATAGATTGAAGATATGGTCGTATACGTAGTCTGTAGGGAATAGTTTTGAGTCTAGCATCTGTCCTGCTAAATCCACTTTCTCTTTAAGTAATGCTACTTTTTCCTGTTCAAATATAATTGACGGATTAGTAAGTTTAATTTCAAAGTTAGTTAATGATTCTCCTTTAAATCCTTGAGTGTATAAATGTACTAGTGCAATCTTAGTAAGTTCTGATTCTAAGATTCTCTGTATTCTTTCTACTGTTCTGGCAAATCTAATATCTTCTGCTGCAAGAGTTGCTTTACCGCTTAAGTCTTTTTCGTATCCGAAATAAGCTTTCGGTACTTTTAAAGCTGCGAACATCTTATCTCTTAAGTACTCTATATCCTGTATACCGTCGTACTGTAGTCCTGGTGTGTTCTCTATTCTAGTTGTTGCATCTCCTCCTCTTACCGGTATGTAGAAGTCTTCCATCATGTTCATCATATTGAACTTAAGATTGTAGTCTCCTGTTTGGGGATCAACAAATGGCGTTTTCTTCATGGTGTTAATAGTCTTTTGCATAAACTGCTCAACCTCGTTAGGAGGTATTTGTCCGACATTTACAAAGAAAGTTCTTTTATCTGGTGCTCTCATTATACGGTGTATTAACATCGCATCTTCCATCAAAGTTAATTGCTTCCATATCTTTCTAGCAGGTTCTATATAAGAGCGTCCGTAAGGTAGGAAGTTCATATCTGATAGTAGTCTGAAGTGTGCTATTTCGTAATTGTCGAATTCTAGAACTCTTTTATTACTGTTGGGTATAAAGTTAGGGTCTTGAGATGATGCTAGTCCGTCAGGATCTAGTTGGAATGTCACTTTTGATGGATTCTTAGGATCTCTACCTTCATGTCTTGACATATGGTATACGGTATACGGTAGTACGTTGTATACTCCAAATTCTTCTGCTATTTCTAACTTGAGGAAAAAGTCACCATACTTACACATATTACGTGTCCATGACCATAGGTTAAACTCTATATTTAGTACGTCGTAAAATAGATTGTAAAGTATTCTCTGTATGTTTTCGTCTGAAGATTTAATTGAGAGTACTTCTCCCATATCGTTTTTCAGTGTAGATTCATCTGCAATTATGTCTAAAGTCGATGCTATTAGTGGATCTGTATCCATAGCTTCGTAATCTATATATAACTGTATACGGAGTGTTTGGTAATTTATATTTGGATTAAATATATTCTTACTGTTGTATATATGTAGCCTAGAGAACCTGTCTATAAGAGAGTTGGTCTGAAATTTACCTGTTGATTGTATTTGGTTAACATCAGCAACTTTGAGTTGGTCTCCTCCAATGTTTCTTATAATTACATCAGAAGAAAATAATCTCGTTAGTCTTTTGAATAGGGAAGTATCTGCCATTAATCTGGGTTTATGTATAAATATGGTTTACTTAATTAACCACGAGACATCTTCTGTTCCGTGGGGTGTGTTAACAATATACGGATTATTCTGTTGGGAGGCAACTGAAGATATTATAGCGCTATTCTTTGCGTTTAGGTTAGAGAAAGAGGATAGTTGTGCTCTAGTTAGGTCTATTCCTTGCTGTCTTAGCTTTAGTGCGGTGTCTCTAACGTACAGTGCAGTTGCAAGTGCTATTAGTAGATCATCGTTATAATTGGTCTGTGCTTGTGCTTTTCCGTTTTTCCATACGAATACTCTCATCTCTCCTAAAGTACGTTTTGATTGGATTGTTACGGATTTTTCACGAACATATTCCATTGCTTTAGCAATAACTAAAGGACGTGTTCTCATTGACATTGTGAAGCCTGGTACGAGTTGATCTCTTTCAAACTTCCTCATATATGACTCTACTGTCTCTGTTTGGCTCTTTGCGCTGTAGTATAAGTTACGGTATTCTCTTTCTAATATCTGTTCTATTGTTGCCCATCCAATATTTGCGTTCTCTACTACTAGTAGTGCGTCGTTGTATTCAGATGATATCGCTACGAGTACGTTTCCAAAATCTTTCGGAGATAATTTACCTTTATACTCCCCTACTTGTACACAGGTTTCTATGTCAAATACATGGAATGCAGAATAATCTTTTGAATCACCTCTAGCGACATCTGCTACAACCATATACGATTTAGAGTAGTCAGGTTGTTCCCATATCCATAAATTGTTATCTAAACCTCTCTTCTCTGCAGGGTCGGTTACATAGGTTTGTTCGTAGAATAGTAAATCTTCTGGTTCGAATACTGTTTCTCCAGAAGCAAGGAAGTCACAATCACATTCCTGTCCTGCCATTCTTGGTCCTAAGTCTCTATCTTGTTGGTCCCTCCATACTTGGTTTCTTTCAGGATGAACTGTCCACGGTAATCTTACTGGTAAGAAAGAATTTTCTCCTGTTTCTGCTTTTTCCCATGTTTGGTGAAACCAATTACCGATTCCGTTAGGAGTTGATAGGGCCATACATTGTCCACCGGTTGCAAGTGTCTGTTGTGCAGCAGTAAAGGTTTCATCAATGTTGTCTATAAACGCTGCTTCATCTATAAGTAACAGGGATACTGCTTCAGATCTAGCAGCATCTGCATTTGAAGACTTAGCTGTTATTTTTGATCCGTTTTTAAGTCTTAGAGATAGTTTGTTCTTTTCTTTAGCTGGCAGCCTTAACCACTTAGGCAGTTGGTCGTACATAAACATAGTCTTAGAAACTAAGTTTCTTGCTGTAGCTTGTGTGGTTGCTAGTGCTAGTACGTTTTTATCTTTATGGAAGAGCATCAACCATAAACTATAAGCAGCAGCTAAGGTAGAGATACCTAACTGTCTTGACTTAAGGGTAATGATAAATTGATTATCTTTAAATAAGTGTAGTACTTCTGATTGGAAAGGGTAAAGGTTAAATAGTATTCTACCTCTTGTAGGGTGTTGGATGTAGCAATACTTCTTCATGAAGTATGCTGGATCTTTAGCACATTTTAAATACTCCTGTGCAATAATCTTATTTATGTTCTGTGCCATTCTATAACTATTTTATATAAATAGCTTGTGTATAATAAAAGCTGTGGGTGTTAGTTTTTTTCTACCTACTTTTGAGGTTTATACAGTTGTGCATGTATAGCGTCTAGTGCTTGGAACATACTGTCTGTAACAAGTTTGTTTGGGTCTATGTTTAGTGGTAGGGTGTTTTTTGCAATAGGGATTCGTGTTGCAGTATCTTTTGTAGTTTTCTTGATGAAGATTGGCATTATGTTTAGATACTTACCGGTATTTCCTTGAACCATAGTTTTTCCTGTGTCTTTATCGTTAAGATTCCAGGATGTGCCCCTACCTCCTGTTACTTGCGGTATTCCGTTCATAAAAGTCTTCAGTAATTCGTCTTTGTCGTATTTTATTACATGAATTACTATATCTGTCAGTACTTTCTCTTTGTTTTTTACTTTTTCCGTCCATAAAAACACATCATCGTTTTTAGGGCCTGCTAACTTATTTGCAATAGATGTGAGTCTGTTTTCTATTTTACTAGCAGCAGCAACTTTTTTGGGGTCTTCTGATTTTTTAAATTTCTCTATAAGGTCTTCTACTGTTAAGAATTCCTTATCTTTGTTAAGTAGTTTTAATGCATTGACTATCTCCTGATTGTCACTGTCCATTACTACTCCTCTATCTTCTCCTAAATTAATAGCATTGTCCCCTCCTGTTGTCTTTATACTAACTCCTACGCCATTAACTGTAATGTCGGCTAATCCTTGACTACCGCCTGTATGGTTGGCTGTAATTCCTTCTTGTGCGGTTAGTAATTTTGCAAATAGTATTTCTGATATTGTACCGAGTGAGTTTGGGTCAAATATGTCAAACACAGAGAGGTATTTTGAATATGTCTCTTTGATGCTTTCTATCCCTTTTCTTAGTACCTCTACGGTCTTTTCTATTTTTTCTGGAGCTATATTTTCCTCTTCCTCATTCAACTTAAAGCCAAACATAGATTCAAATAAGTCCATATCCTCTTTTGAATTAAGATCAGGATATCCTTTATCGGTTTTAAGTGACCATTCTAATAAAACTTTATCTATTGTGTTCATTAAGGGTTATGTTGTTACTTTAAATTGTCGATTAGTTCTTTAGCGAACTTACCGTACAAGTGACTTCCGTATTCATCTCTTACTACCTTAGCAACTGCTTGTGCAAAGTGAGTATAACTCATACTATCATCAACACTTGTTATTGCGCTGTTTATTTTAGGAGCTAGTTCTGTTACTTCTCTTGCTTCTGTTGGTTCGTTTTCGAAAGGTAACTCTTCTTTAAGTATCTCTGATAGTTTCATATGTGTTTATGCTTCTGGTTTTTTATTTTTTTGCATATATAAACATTTCATCAGAGTCGTCATGAAATCCA
>TARA_B110000037_G_scaffold223136_1_pt1 | contig 16806 bp, 14 predicted proteins | sample TARA_B110000037 | Tara Oceans TARA_B110000037 (sample SAMEA4397196) | marine metagenome | biome: Polar Biome; feature: [MIX] marine epipelagic wind mixed layer (ENVO:01000061); material: water (ENVO:00002006), including particulate matter (ENVO:01000060) such as... | depth 10-100 m
CCAGCAAGAACCTTGTGCTCCTTCGTGAAGATTCGCTTCACACTTCGTTGAACCTTCTTTCCCAGTGTCACCGTTCGGGCGTCCCCATTCTCAATCAGCCGATCGAGCTTTTCCAAAACGATCTTTGCCGTCGCCAGCGAAGGAATCTTCAACTCCCAAACCACCTCGACCAACTCCGTGCCCCGGATAACGGCAGTCAGACAGATCAAAATAAGGATAAGACGAGGAGGCATCATTAAGGTGTGAGAAAGATGTGGACCGAGAAAAGAGAAGATTCAAGCACAGGGATTGCCCCTTCAACTCAATCACTTTCTCGCTTGCCGATTCGGCAACTGCAGCGCACAACCTCTCCCACATGTCTGGAATCACCAAAGTCGCGATCATCGGAGCCAGTGGATACACCGGTCTGGAACTCCTCCGGCTCGTATTCTGCCATCCTCATGCGGAAGTGGTTGCCATCACTTCACGTGCGAATTGCGGCAAAAAAGTAACCGACGTTTTCCCTCGCTTTGAAGGCCATCCCGGCACGGAAATCCGCTTCATCGACCCGGACATGGAATCCGTCACAGCCACCGGAGCGGAAGTGGCATTCCTGGCCCTGCCCCACGGAGCCGCAGCCCCTTTTGCCAAAGACCTTCTCGAGCGTGGGCTCAAGGTCATCGACCTCAGTGCCGATTTTCGCCTTGATGACGCTGCCGTCTACGCCGACTTTTACGACCAACCTCACCCGGCTCCCGAACTTCTGAGCGAAGCCGTCTTTGGTCTCCCAGAAGTTTATCAAGCTGAAATAAAAGCGGCCCGACTCGTTGCCTCTCCGGGCTGTTATCCAACGTCCATCATGCTGCCCCTCCTTCCTCTCCTCAGCGAGGGATTAATCGACCACGAATCGATCACGGTTTCATCCATGAGCGGCGTCAGTGGAGCAGGCCGGAAAGCCGACCTCGCCCTCATCTTTGCAGAGGTCAACGAAAGCGTCCGCTCCTACGGCCTTCCCCGCCATCGCCACCTCTCCGAGATCGAGCAAGAACTCGGAAAAGCGGCTGGAGAAAAAGTCACGATTTCTTTCGTCCCCCACCTGATCCCCGTCACCGCTGGAATCTGCACCACCACTTTCGCAAAGCTGACAGGAGATTTCGCCAAAGTTGAACAGGCCCTAGAACAAGCCTACGTCAATTGCCCCTTTGTTCGCCTTCGAGGAGCCGGAGTCTCACCCGACACCAAACATGTCACTGGAACCAACTATGTCGACATCGGCTGGCACCACGATGCCCGCACCGGTCGTCTCATTTTACAGAGCACCGAAGACAATCTTGGCAAGGGCGCTGCTGGTCAGGCGATCCAGAGTTTCAACTTAATGGTAGGAAATTTGGAAACTGACGGATTGCAAAACCTCTAAAGCCAACTCATTCTGCTGCGCCCGATGGATCTTCCCTACTCTAGAATCAAAGGCGGCGTCTGCGCCGCACGCGGCTTTTTGGGCAGTGCAGTATCCTGTGGCATTAAAGACCCAAAGTCCGACCGTCTCGATCTTAGCTTGGTCTACTCGGATCGCGAGTGCCTCTCCGTCGGGATGTTCACCCAGAACCGAGTCAAGGCCGCTCCCGTTCGGATTTCCCAAATCCACCTCCGCTCGAAAAAAGTTCGCGCGATCATCACCAACAGCGGCAATGCCAATGCCTGCACAGGACCGGATGGAATGCAAGACGCCCGGAACATGACCAAAGAAACGGCGCGCCTTCTCAAGCTGACTCAAAAAGAAGTTGCGGTCTGTTCCACCGGCGTCATCGGACTTCCGATGCCCATGATGAGGATCGAACCTCACTATGAAGCCTTGGTAGAAGGCCTTGGAGAGAAAAAAGGCACGGACGTCGCCAAATCAATCATCACGAGTGACACCCACGAAAAAGAATTCGCGATCTCATTTGAGATCGACGGAAAACGGGTTCGCATTGGTGGCTGTGCCAAAGGAGCTGGTATGATCAATCCGAACATGGCAACCATGCTTTGCTACATTACGACGGATGCCAACGTGGGGCAAAACTGCCTCAATCAAGCCGTGAATGACGCCGTGGAAAACACTTTCAATCGCATCACCATAGATGGCGACACGTCGACCAATGACACTGTGATCGTCTTGGCCAACGGAGCCGCCGGAAATAAAACAATGCGACGCGGCAGCAAGGAGTGCGGAAATTTTTGTCATGCCCTTGAGTTCGTGATGAACAGACTCGCCAAAGCGATTGTGCGAGACGGCGAACACGTCACCAAATTTGTCAAACTCTACGTCAAGGGAGCCCGCAACGGTCTCGATGCCAAGAAGGTGGCCCAGGCCGTCGCCAACTCATCACTCGTCAAAGCTTCATGGAATGGCGAGGACCCCAACTGGGGCCGTATTATTCACGCCGTCGGATATTCCGGAGCCAGCGTCAAAGAAGAGTTCGTAAACATTTTCTACGGGTCCAAACTCGCTTGCGAAGGTGGCCTCCAAGGAAAAACCAACCCGGAAGTCCTCCGAAATATCGTCAGTAAATCCAAGTTCAAAATCACCATCGACCTTGGCATCGGCAATGGCACCCACTGCATCTACACCTCCGACCTCTCGCCGGAATACGTGGACTTCAACCGGTCGGAGTATGCCTATTGGAAGCAAGCCAAACGCGACGGACTGGTTTAAGCCAAATCCAGCGCCCTCGCCAGGGCCCCGATAATGGCCTCTCCCTCTTCGATCCCAACAGATAGTCTCAGGAGGTTCGGCGAAACGCCACACGCCTCCGCCCAGTCGAGTTCAAAGTAGTGCGCAAGCATTGTGTAGGGACTCGCCAAGGTGAAGTCAGTCCCAAGACTGGGCCCTTTGCAAAGCTCCAACGCATCGTAAAACTTCGGCATCCTCCTCGGCTGCTTCAAGGTAAAGGAAACGAGTCCACCATAGCCTCCCTCGTTTCTCCGGATCAAATTATATTCGTGAGGCGTGTTGTATTTCGGATACCAAACCCGACCCACTGCAGGGTGCTCGTGAAGATAATCCGCCACCAGTTCCCCGTTTTCATTGGAACGTTGAACTCGCTCGCGATAGCTCTTCATGTTTGAAATCAGCACCCGGCAATCCCCACTATAAAGACGCGATCCCCCATTGGTGTCCTCGCTGAAAAACGAGCGGAACTCGGTGGCCCAGGGCGACTCTGCATTCAGAGTGACCATTCCCGCCATGACATCACCCGCACCCGAGACCCACTTCGTCAGGCTCGTCGTGACAAGGTCGGCATATTTCAGAACCTCCAAATTTACCGAGCTCGCCACCGTATCGTCAACGACCAGAGGCACCCCTCCCTGCCGACACGCTTCTGAAACCCTCGGGAGATTCACCGTGCGTAAAAGTGGATTACTTGGCACCTCACAAAAAACGGCCGAAAATTCCCCTTCTTGGATCCGCCGAACCGCGGCATCGAAGTCCTCTCCATCCGCGTCGTAGAGAAAGACCACTCCATTTCCAAAACGCTCCTGCACCTTGAGGGCATCCACATAGGGAAACTCAAGTTGCAGGGTCTTTTTACTTGGAAAAAGGTTCATCACCGAGCGATAGGCCGAAAAAATCCCCGCCATCCCGCTCTCATAAATAAAGTGATCATCCAGCGCCGCCCCGGAAAACTCCGCAAGCTGCTGCTTCAATATGACCGTCGATCCCCCCTCCGACTCTTTCTCATTTAAATGATCTTCCGCCTGCCGACTGCTAATAATCTCCCCTGTGAAACGCCAATACTCCATCGCCACCCCAATCGCAGTCTCAGGGACAATGAGAGCCTGCATGCCATCATCGTAACTTGCGATTCGGGTCGCCACCGCCAGCTTCCGCTCGACATATCGCTGGGCCCCTTGCGCCGCCCTTTTGTGAGGAAACACAATCGCCCGCTTCCCCGACTCGGCAATCTCCTCGGTCGCCTTCGCGAAAAGTCGCTTCACCAGCGGATGAAGAAAAAATCGCGGATATCCGGCCTCCAACTTCTTCATCACCCGGTCCCGCCCCTCCTCGTATCCGATCACCGAATCCCAGGTTGGCAGGGACACCGCGCACGCATGAGTCGTATCCGGCATAGGACGTCCCATTGACCGAGCATTCCAGAGAGGTTGTTTGAGAAGATCCCGCACGAAGCGATTTCTGACCGCTCCGGAGGGTTTTCGCAAGCCCCGCTTTCGTGATAATTGCGTTGACACCAACAAAGTCGATCCATAGCTTGCGCGCCCCTTAAAGCACGTCGGATTCCCCGATGGGCCCAACGGAACCCAGAAAAACAATGAAAACGTTTTCAGCAAAACCAGCTGACGTCGAGCGTTCATGGCACATCATCGATGCCAAGGACCAGATCGTCGGAAAAGTCGCAGTGGAGGCTGCCAGTCTCCTTCGCGGGAAGCATAAGGCCATATTCACGCCTCACATAGATACCGGTGACTTCGTTGTCATCATCAATGCCGAGCACGCCCGCTTCACCGGAAGCAAGGAGCAGCACAAAATTTACGCCCGCCACTCCGGCTACGTCGGTGGTCAAACCATCGAGACTCCCTCGAAGGTCCGCAAGCGTCGTCCCGAGCTCATTCTCGAGTGGGCTGTGAAAGGCATGGTTCCAAAAACCAAGCTTGGCGCCGCCCAAATGAAGAAACTCAAGGTTTACGCCGGTGACACCCACCCGCACGAAGCCCAGGAACCCAAGCCCGTCACTCTCTAAACCCAAACTCATTCCTAAAATACTATGAGCGAAACTTTTACTGCAACCGGACGTCGCAAGACCGCCGTTGCCCGCGTCTGGATCACCGCCGGAACCGGAGAAATCACCATCAACGAAGACCCCTTCGAAGAAGTCCTGACCACCCTGACTCTCCAGGGCCAACTTCTCGAGCCTCTTCAAATCACCAGCCTTAAGAACAAGTTCGACGTCAAGGCCATCTCCCGCGGAGGTGGACTTCACGGCCAGGCCGATGCCATCAAACTGGCCATCGCCCGCGCCTTGATCCAGCACGATCCCGAACTTCGTCCCGCCCTCAAATCCGCCGGCCTTCTGCGTCGTGACCCACGTGCACGTGAGCGCAAGAAGCCCGGCCAGCCCGGAGCCCGCAAGCGCTTCCAGTTCTCCAAGCGTTAATCCACCCAAAAAACCCCACCTTTCAAAAAGCCGCCTCCTTTGGGATGCGGCTTTTTTTAAATTCCTTCGCGAGAGTTTTACTCTCTCAAGACCTTTCTTGGAGCAAGTCTCTTCCGCCCCCCCTGCGTCTCCACGTCTCTGCGTGAGTTCCTCAATAGGTCACATCGTCACGACCATTACCCGATTGCCCGCGCTGCCTTGATCGTATTCTTCATCAAGAGTGCAATCGTCATCGGCCCCACTCCTCCCGGCACCGGAGTGATTGCCCCGGCTTTTTCCGAGACCTCATCATAGGCCACATCACCGCAGAGCCGATATCCCCGCTTCGCGGATTGATCTTCCACCCGGTTAATTCCCACATCGATGACCGTTGCTCCGGCCTTCACAAAATCAGCGCGAATAAACTCCGGAATTCCAACCGCGGCCACAATGATATCGGCGCGTCGACACACTTCAGCGAGATCTTTCGTCCGCGAATGAGCCACCGTTACCGTAGCATCACTGCCTCGTGCCATGAGCAACAAGGCCATCGGCTTCCCAACGATCATGCTCCGCCCCACGACGACAGCTTCGGCACCTGCCGTCTCCACTCCTACCGCTTCCAAAAGCCTCATGCAACCGGCAGGCGTGCAGGGCACAAACCCGGTCGAATCTTCCAGAACCAACTTTGCCACGTTCTCCGGATGAAACCCATCGACATCCTTCGCCGGATCGATTGCCCGCACGATGGCCTCCTCATCAATCTGGGGAGGAGGCGGAGACTGCACTAGAATCCCATGAATCGCAGGATCGGCATTCAACCGCGCTACGGTCTCAAGAACCTCTTCCTGAGTCGTTTGCTTTGACAAAATAATCTTCTCCGAGTGAATTCCGAGTTCCGCACACTTGCGCACCTTGGAGTTCACATAGACTTGGCTCGCCGGATCTTCTCCGATCAAAACCACTGCCAATCCCGGCGTGATTCCCCGACTCTTCAATTCAGCAATCTCTTCCGAACACTCAGAGAGCACTTCTGCCGCCACCTTTTTCCCGTCAATGATCGTCGCCATGATTATCTACGCGGTCGGTGATACCTTCCAACAAGGAATTCTCAAGCCTAAGCCGCTCTTTCTCAAATCCCTCATCATCCAACTTTCTGGGTATTGTAATGGGCTCACGAAGAGTCAGGCGAACCTTGCTAAAAGGCTTGGGGATTTGAAATCGATCCCACGTTTTTAGCGTCCAGCATGAAAGATACTCAATATGCATTGGCACCACCAAAAGTCCGGTAGTCTGCGCAATCTTGACCACTCCAGGCTGTAGTTGATATCGCGGCCCCCTGGGACCATCTGGGGTGAAAACCAAATCCTTTCCCTCCTTCGCAGCCCGCCATAGCGCCACGATCGCTGGCGCTCCCCGCCGACTGCTCGAGCCATGAACCGCACCCACCTTGAACACCTTTACGGCAGAGGCCAACACCACCCCGTCCATGCTTGCGCTCGTCAAAACAACGACCTCACGCTTGCCGTACATTTTCCGCCAGAGATAAGGCGATACGATGATTTGGTTGTGCCACAGCACGTGAATGATGGGTTCCTTCCTCTGATTGAGCTTTCCAACTTCACCCACAATCTCACAACGCAGAGTCATCCCCAGCAAGCGAATCAACCACCCCCCGAGACGCCCACTCGCGCGAGCCTTCCACGAGGTCCTGATTTCGTTCTTGGAGACCACAATCTAAACCAGAAAGCCGGCCCCAATCAGAGTTTCGGCGAGATATTGCTGCTTCGACAGCTGATCGAGATAGAAGCCATGACGCTCCTGATCTGGTTCGCACCACGATTCCGAATCGATCAATACCGAGTAATCCGCCATCTCCGCAAAGGTGAGATTCTCCCCCCCTTGCTGGGAATAGGTCACCGCCGCATGAATCGCCGCCCCCAGGGCTGCGCCTTCATGGGTCACCAAGGAGCAACTGGGAACCCCAGTCACATCCGCAATCAATTGCCGCCAAAACCGGCTCTTCGCCCCGCTCCCCGTGACGTGAATATTTTGAAAATCATAATCCAGTTCCACCATCCGGTGATACCCGTAGGCCAGCCCCAAGGCGATCCCCTCCAAGGTGGCGCGTGCCACATTGGGTTGCGTAAAATTCAGCGCGGTGATCCCGTGATACATCCCCTCCCCTTTTTCGCCCGAAGTCCCATGCCCCAGCGGAAGAGCCATCAAACCACCCGAACCCACCGGAGCCCGTGAAGCCGCCTGCTCCATCTCCAAATCAGACCAATTGTAGTGCTTACGAATCATTTCCATCGAAGCAACCGCGCGTTCTTCCGTAAAATGAGAAAGCCATTGGTCGGTGGCATCGCACCACAGATCGACCTCACTCCGAGCATCCACCCGCGCTTCCTTACTGGTGCCCCAGACGGTAGCGGAACTTCCGAAGTCCCAGACCGCAGTCCCCGGGTCCACCGTTCCCGCGCCCAGAGTCCGCATCATCGAGCGTCCACTGCCGATCCCAACGAGTATTTCGGTTTTCAATCCCCAGCTCCTCGCAATCTCGCCACGGAGCGGCCCCAACAGCTTCTCGGATCCCGCAATCGGGGAAAGCATACTCGAAAGATTCGGATCAACAAAATCCACGATGGACTGGCACCATCGCCTGTTGGGCACATCAAAAAAGCCGGTCCGTGACGCATCACCCGCCTCCGTCTTTTTGACTCCCGTGAGCCAGTAATTGATGAACTCTCTCGACTGCATCACCGAAGTCGTCTTTCGAAAATGATTGGGCTCCCGCTCCTTTATATAAAGCAGCTTGGTCACCAGTGAATCCACTTTGAGACGATTGCCAATCAACTCACTCAAACCCGGCGCACCTCCAAAGGCCCGATTGAGTTGCTGGAGCTGTTTGGCCCCTGAAGTGTCTCCTTTGATTTTCGCCGGACGCACGACCTGGTTATTCTCGTCCAGCAGGACCAGTCCCTGCGACTGTGCCCCCACCGACATCGCCACCACCTTGTCACGCTCGGCTCCCAGGGAGTTGAGGCATTCCTTCACGGTCCTATCCAACGCGGCGATCCACATCGCCGGATCCTGCTCCTGACTGCCAATCGGCACACCTTCAACCAAGGTGTGAGTCTCGCTGGCAGAAGCCACAACCCTCGCAGATTCCAAATCGACAACGATGGCTCTGGTCTCTGACTCCGCTGATTCGACTCCGAGGAAATACATAGGCTTTTCTTCACGGATAAAAACGTTTCGGAGCCTCTCTGACAAGCTCCATCACGGTTGGAAAAACAAGCTGAGCTGCAGGACTCAATAGACTCCGCTAGGCTCGGCACGACCCATCGCCCAACCTCTCTCCCACTTATCGGAGGCTTCTTCACCGTTCCAGGACGTTCTCCCGCGTGCCCCTGAAATCACGACACGCTCAAAGACGAACTCGCCAATAATCCTGAAACTCTCGATCTCATCTTGGGGCAATTCCCCCCGCCACGGGAAAGTCTACTATGAAACCAGACGTCTGCACCTCGCGAAAAAGAGAAACCTTGATGGTCAAGAAACCCAATGGCCTCGTAGTTCCCATGATACGGATCAAGGAACTTGCAAAGGGAATGGCACTTCTGGAAGACCAATTCAAAAAGGCGTGGGGACACTACGCAACTCTCACCAACATTGGGGACACCGCAAAATCTTCCTAATGACCCAACGATTCTTTCGTGCCTGACCAAAAAGAACGCTGGAGTTAGTGCTCCTCCACTCCTACTTTCCCTGCGAGATCATGATCACTGTCACCGAAAAAGCCGCCAACGAGCTCACCGCTCTGTTGGCCTCAAAAGACGCTCCCGAGGGCTCTGGCCTTCGCCTTGGCGTGGAGCGTGGCGGTTGCGCGGGTCTGGCCTACACCATGCGTATTGGCAAACCGGAGGAGGGCGATAAAATCATCACTCTCAACGGCACCCGCTTCATCGTAGCTCACGATTCCTTCGACTTTCTCACCGGCTGCACCGTCGATTTCGCTGACGAACTCTCAGACCGGGGCTTCAAAATTTTTAATCCCAATGCTTCCCGCTCCTGCGGTTGCGGGACCTCATTTGAACCATCCGAAGAGGGTAAAAAGCCCACCTACGACCCGGCTCTCGACGGAACCAACTGCAAGTAGCCTCCGTTTTTATGTCTCTCTCCGACCCAGACGACCACGGCAGGAAACGCCCGCCCATGTTTTGGTGGATGCTCGCCAATATCCTAGCCATTGCTTTTGCCATCACCTCCTGGATCGTTTGTCTGAACCTTTTCCGAGACCCCACCCATCCCACAAGTTATCGCCTAATGATGAAAGTGGGGCGCATTGATCCTCTCGAAGCTTTCACTCGTGATAAAACCAAGGATGGCACTAAAGTTCCCAATCCCCAAAAAGTCCAAACACCCCAGCAGTTAGAAGCCCAATTTCAGAGTTACAGTGATTCTGATCTCGAGGCTATCAATCAAGAGTTCAAACGAGCCTACCTCACAAACTTTAAGAAACCCAAATTCCTAACCTATGTCACTGGAGAATTCCGCATCATTGGAGTCAAAGCACTCACTGAAAAGGACTTTCTTAGCTCGGGCATTATCGTGAAGGCCCAAGCTCTCGTTCGTCCTGATGCCGTGGCCGACCCCATCCCCTACCCGGTTTTCATCGAGTGCCTTTTCCCAAGTAATAACGCCACTCCTGAGAGTTTTCAGGTCGGAAATACATTAAACCTAGAAAAACAGAGGCACTGTGCCGCTATCCTCAATGTGGGAACGACCGAATTTGAAGATCGCAGCGCCTTGTTTTTAACCTTGGTGCCTTTAGCCGCTGTTGAATACACCCCGGAAGAAGGCGAGCCCTTCAAGATCTCTCCTCCCAAGATGGCCAACCTCGAAGGTATCCTTCCCGCCTTTCCTTAACTGACGAAACAATGAGCTGGAGTTCTTCCCATCGCGAGTCGCGCTGGACCGAATCAAAACGCTTCTTGAAGCGTTTCTGGGAGTTCGCGTGGAAAAGTACGCTTACGCTCCTGGTCCCCGCTCTCCTTGCTATTGGATGGTATGCCTATCAAGCCAGCAAATATGACCTAAGCAAGATCGAGCAAATGCCAGCGCGTACGATTCTAGTGGGCCGCAAGGGGGTGGAATTTGGAACCATCCATGGAGAGAACCGCCGCTTGGTTGAACACGATGAAATTCCCGAGTTCCTCAAAACCTGCCTTTTCGCTCGCGAGGACTCCCGATTTTTGGAGCACGAGGGAGTCGATTTCATGGGCTTGGCTCGTGCCACCTTGCGTAACCTGAAGGATCTCGATTTCACACAAGGAGCTTCCACCCTCTCAATGCAGCTGGCTCGCAATACCTACGACCTGCGTGAGAAAAAATCACTCAACAGAAAATTTCTCGAAATCGCTCTCACTTACCGGGTTGAGGCAATATTTCCCAAGGAAGAAATCCTCACCCACTACCTGAACCGAATCTACTTTGGAGCCGGGTGCAATGGGATCGAGGAGGCCGCCCTCACTTACTTTGGCATCCCCACGTCTCAGCTCAACCAGGGACAATCCGCTTTGCTCGTCGGCATCATTCGCGCTCCCCACGCATGCAGCCCATGGCGAAACCTTGAAGGCGCCATCAAACAACGCGATGAAGTCCTCGCTCGCCTCGTAACAACCGAAGCAATCTCCCAAGCGCAAGCGGATAGGATCAAAGACACTTCTCTCAATCTCCGCGACCGCAATTCCGATAGAGTCGAGACCAGCCACGGTGCTCGGGTCTTACGCCGACCTCTTGAAATCGTTCTGAACAACACCCAGGTCACCACCGGAGGTCTTCGCGTCGTCACTTCCATCGATTTCGAATTACAACAAGGCATCGAAAAACTCATCCAGGAAACGCCTCTCCCCACCGGCTGCCAAATGGCTGCCCTCGCTCTTGATCCTCGCAATGGCGACATCCTTGCCGTCGTCGGTTGTCGTGAGAAAAACCCCACCGGATTTAACCGCGCTCTCGATTCTCACCGCGACCTCGGCCCTGATCTCATTGAGCCGCTCCTCGGCACCATCGCCCTCGAACGCGGTCACCTTCCCATCAAAGGTAATCTGGTCACCACCGGGCGGCAACTGGAAGAGCAAGATGCTAGACAGCTCCTCAAGCGCTTCGGATTCGAAGGCACCTTTGGCAGCGGCGATGACCTTTACCGCGGCACCATAAGCGTGTCTTTACTTGAGCTCGCCACGGCATACGCCACCATCATACAGCACGGCTCGCGCCCCACTCCGGTCTTTGTACGAGAGCTCCTCCACGAAGAGAAAACTCTCTTCCGTCGTCCCCCCTCCTTTTTCCCGGCCTTCTCACCACATTCGCGGCTCAACAGCATTCCCCGACTTCTGAGCGGAAGATCCCTTCCAAAATGTGACCTGTGGGCCGCCGCACTCGGCAAAGAGAAAGTCATCGTCGTTTGGATTGGATACGACAAACCACGACTCCTTGAATTCGAAGAAGGCGTGACCAAAGGACTTCGGGAGAAACTTGAAAACCTCCTCCGCCAGTAGTCTCGGTTTTCCAAGCAACTGGCTCCGGCTGCAATCGCCCAGGAAGGAAAGCTGGGTGAGATCCACTTGGCCAAGCAAAAATAAACCCCGGCAGATTGTCGCGAGCCCCGCTCACTTCAAAAGCGACTTCGCCATTTCCCGGGCCTGTTTCCCCCCTCCACCGAGCATCCGCACAAGCTCGTCGATACGCGTTTCACCGGCCACTTCAGTCAGCGAGGAAAGAGAACGACCTCCTTCAACTCGCTTCTCAACAAGAAAGTGCTGATGCGCCACTGCCGCAACTTGGGGGAAATGCGTGATGGCTACAACCTGATGTCTTTCTCCCAAACTCGCCATTTTTTCACCAACCGCCCGTGCAATCTCACCTCCCACATTGGCATCGATTTCATCAAAGACCATCAGCGGTGTGGAGTCCTGATCCGCAAGCGCATTCTTGACCGCCAGCATGACGCGGGAAATCTCTCCACTCGAGGCCACCTGGCGCAATGGCTTCAGAGGCTCCCCGGGATTGGGCCCAAAAAGATACTCCACATCTTCCAAACCATTCGCACCCGGCTCACTTCGTGGAGTCAACTGGACTTCAAACTCCGCTTGCCTGAAACCAAGATCGACAAGATGACTGCGAACTTCTTGAGCCAAGGCGGGGGCATGCTTTTTCCGCTTTGAGCTAATTTTTCGGGCTGCCGTGCGAATCTTGATGAGGGCCTTATCGACATCTTGCTTGAGACGGGAGAGATATTCCTCACGATTGTCCGATCCCTCAAGTCGCTGTCGGGCTTCTTCGACGTGGTCCAAGGCATCCTGCAAAGTTGGGCCGTATTTACGCTTGAGAGACTCCACCAAATTAAACCGCTCCTCAACTTCCTGAGCTTCGGACGGATCGATTTCCAGTTCACCAAGATAATCGGCAACACTGCGCTCCAATTCCTGCATCTGAACAACCGAACCTTCCACCTCTTCAGCCAAATCTGTCACAACTGGATCGATTTTTCGAAGTTCGGTAGTCGCTCTTTGTAAATCCTCCAACCCCGGCACCACTATTCCACTAATTAGATCCACCGCTTTTCCCGCTAATTCACCGAGACGGCTGGCATTACTCGTGCGGCGGTATCGCTCCTCAAGCTCCTTTTCTTCGCCGGCTTTAATTTCAGCAGCGTCAATCTCCTCCACCTGAAAACGCAGAAGTTCCTTTTCCTGATCTCCAATCTCACGTTGCGCCCGCGCCGCTTCATATTCATCAGCCGCTTCTCTCCAAATTACCCACTTTTCACGAAAGGCCGCCACCTCGTTCCCAACAACACTGTAGGCATCAAGCAGAGCCAACTGACGTTCAGGCGAAAGTAACGATTGATGATCATGCGGACCGTGAAGATCAACCAAGTGCTGTCCTATTCGCTTCAACACTCCAAGGGTCGCCGCCCCGTTGTTGACAAACTGTTTGTTCGATGATGACCCGACGACCCGGCGAATGATGAGTTCATTTTCATCGCACCGATCGAGCCCAACCTCTTCAAGAATGGCATCAATGACCGAAGAGTCGGCGAGTTGAAAAATGGCCTCCACCGTGCACTGATCCTCCCCTGTTCGGATAAGCCCCTTATCGGCCCTTTCTCCGAGAACAAGTTTCAACGCGCCCACAATCACCGACTTACCCGCACCCGTTTCACCGGTCACACCCACAAGCCCTCCACCAAGGTCCCATTCAAGTCGATCAACGAGGGCGAGATTACGGATCTTAAGGAGAGTAAGCATTCGGGTTTTGCGGTGTCGGGGTGATTATGCAACTCTCACGCTCTGATGCAACATGAGTGACAAGGGATCTGACTGTCGTTTTCTTTTTTTGGGAACTTCGACTTCGGTCGGCGTGCCCGTAATCGGTTGTTCCTGCAAGACTTGTAGCTCGGATTATCCCCGCGATGACCGATCCCGAAGCTCCGCATTTCTCGAAGGCCCCTGGGGGAAAATCCTCATTGATAGTGGCCCCGATCTACGCCAGCAGGCTCTTCGCGAAAATCTCACCGTCGTCGATGCCGTCCTCTACACCCACGAACACCTCGACCATGTCACTGGTTTCGATGAACTCCGCGCCTTCTGCTGGCACAGAGAAACGCCCCTTCCCCTTTATGGCAGCCCCGATACTTTAGCCGGACTCGAACGGATGTATCCCTGGGCATTTCCTTTGGAAGATCACCAACCAGGCTATGTCCGACCTGATCCCCGCCCCGTGGAAGACGCATTCAGATTCAACAACCTCAAAATCACACCGATTGAAGTTCAGCATGGCCGGGTGCGGACCCACGGTTTCCGCTTCGATCACCCAACCATCGGCTCGCTTGCCTACATTCCTGATGTGAAATTTATTCCGCAAAGTTCCCTCGATCTCCTGGAGGATTTGGACGTGCTCATCATCGACGCCCTCCGTCACGAGGAACACCACACTCACATGACCGTCGCCGAGTCGCTCGACGCCATCGCCACCCTCAAACCAAAAAGATCCTTCCTCACCCATCTCGGACATGAACTCGGATGGCAGGAAACCAACGAAGCCCTCCCGCCCCAAGTTTCGCTGGCCTACGATGGTTTGAGCCTTACTTTCTAACATTATGATTCTTCGCCTCTTCCTTTTTACTCTTCTGTGCCCGCCCGCCTTGGCCCTCCCCACTCCCCTGTCACCGGGCCAAGTCGTCGTCGTTTACAATTCAAACCTTCCGGAGTCCCAGGAACTCGCTGAATTCTACGCCCTCTCCCGCCGGATCTCCGCCGATCAGGTTATCGGGATTCCCACGACTGATAAAACCACCATCGATCGCAAGACCTACGAGACCACCATTCGAAAGCCTTTGGTGGAAAAATTCATCTCCGAGAACTGGTGGGAAATGGGGAAGGATGCCAACGGCCTCACCCTCCCTCTCCAAACCAGCATCCGCTGTGTGGTCATGGTCAAAGGAATACCTCTTCGAATTAGCCGCGAACCCATGCCCCATGACGAAGATGCAAAGACCCGCAAATTTAATGTTCAAAACGAAGCGGCGATCGACTCCGAACTCAGCCTCATGGGAGTTTCGAACTATCCCACCGGTGGAGCTGTTCCGAACCCCTACTTTAAGAAAGACTATCCTGTCGTTCAAAGCCCATCCCAATTCTTCCTCATGATTGGCCGTCTCGATGCCATTTCCTACGACCAATGCAAACGCATGGTGCTCGACGCCATCGATGTTGAAAAAGACGGCCTCTGGGGCCGCACGTATCTCGACCTCGCTAAAAAGGGAGGCGGCTTTGCAATCGGAGATCAATGGATCAACAACATTTCCAAAGCAAGCATGTCCGCTGGCAATCCCACCATTGTGGACCGCATGCCGAACACCTTTGTCACCAACTATCCCATGACCGATGCCGCCGTCTACTTCGGGTGGTATACCCAACATCGCAACGGCCCTTTTCTGAACAAGGAAATGAAGTTTCAAAAGGGCGCCATTGCCGTTCACCTTCATTCTTTCAGTGGTTCCCAACTCATCAATCCTGCTAAAAACTGGAGCGCCTCCTTGATCGACCGCGGAGCTGCCGCAACCTTGGGTAACACTTGGGAACCCTATCTCCAGTTCAGCCACCACTTCGATATTTTCTACGACCGCTTGACCAAGGGCTACAGCCTGATCGAGGCCGGCTACATGTCGATGAACGTTCTTTCATGGCAAAACATCGTCATTGGCGACCCCCTCTATCAACCCTTCAAGACGACAACAATCTCCAAGGACAAGATGAAAATCGACCGCGACTACAAGCTCATCCGCTACGCTCAAAGCAAGTTCCCCGACGAAAAAACCCGCTACATCGAACTCATCAAAGCCGCCGAAAAAACCAAGAGCGGAACTGTTTACGAAATGGTCGGCTTCCGTTCGCTCGAACTGGAAAACTATGGCCAAGCCATTAAGTCCTTCGCCCGAGCCAAACAGCTCTTCACAAATCCGGCCGACAGGCTCCGACAGGACCTGCATCTTATCGAAATTGAACGCCGCCAAAAAAATACCGAAGCCGCCCTCAAAATCCTAAAAAAGGCAAAATCGGAATTCAAAGACATCCCGGAAGCCAAAGCCCTCGATGGCCTCCTCACCATTCTTGATCCCCCTGCACCTCCTGCAACCAAGCGCAAAAAGTAGCGATGACCTACCAGCGACTTCTCGAAATCACCGCCGCCCAAGCTCCCGTTCTCTCCGCGAACGTTGCTCCTCCGGTTTTCAATGAAATCGAGATTCAGTCCCGTTGGTTTTCCGGTAATTTCTCCCGCGAACACCTGTCCAACCACGGCCAAAATGTCACCATCGTCTCCCCCGGCGAATGGAATCGTGGCGCTGGCCCTGACTTCCTCGCCGCCACAATCGAAATTGATGGCGTCACATTCCACGGTCCCATCGAACTCGACCTCGACTCACGAAACTGGGAACTCCACGGCCACAACCAAAGCGAGTTTTTTGACGACGTCATCCTCCACATCGTCCTCCAGGATTGCGCCCCCACCTACTTCACCCGCACCTCAAATCACCGCGACGTCCCCCGCATCGTCCTCTCTCCCGATGAGGTCAATGCCGCTCTCGGTCGACCGCGCCTCACCCAGGGCCTAGCCCGCCCCGGACTCTGCCTCACGCCCCTTGCAGAAATGCCCGAGGCCGAGGCCTCTGCTCTCCTCAAGGAATCCGCCCTCCACCGCGCCCAACGCAAAGCCACTCGCTTCGAACAAACCGCGAATCTTCACAGCTTTTCGCAAGCACTCTGGGAATCCCTTGCCGACGCTCTTGGCTTCTCCGCCAACCGCCTCCCCCTGCGCCTCCTCTCGCAACGCCTCCCCGTCAAAAAACTCAACCAGCATACACCCGAAGATCGCGAAGCCATCCTCTTTGGCACCGCCGGTTTCCTCTCACCCACCTTACACGAAACCGCCCCACCCGATTCACAAGAGTGGCTCGAAGACATTTGGACCCGTTGGTGGAAACACCGTCTCAATTACGAATTCCCCCCCAACCGTAGCCCCGCCTGGTCCACCCGCGCCACCCGTCCCGGCAACCATCCCCAACGCAGACTCGCCGCTCTCGCCGCCGCCGCCGCCCAGTGGAACTCCCTCTCATCCCTCGCCC
>TARA_B110000037_G_scaffold120910_2_pt1 | contig 16778 bp, 13 predicted proteins | sample TARA_B110000037 | Tara Oceans TARA_B110000037 (sample SAMEA4397196) | marine metagenome | biome: Polar Biome; feature: [MIX] marine epipelagic wind mixed layer (ENVO:01000061); material: water (ENVO:00002006), including particulate matter (ENVO:01000060) such as... | depth 10-100 m
TGGCGCCAGGAATATCGATTGCTGGAAGTTTAAGGAGTAACGTGTCACCTGTTTCTTCGGGATCAGGGGCAGCTTCCTCTGGAGCTTTTCCGGTTACCAGAACAGGCTCCTCCTCAGGGGCGACTTCGGGCTTCGGTTCTACACTTTCTTCTGCGCTTTTATCAGGTAAGGGCGGTGGAAGCACTACGGTGACTTCGTTGGCCTTTTCTTTACCTTCGTTCTTCAGTCGGTTGAATTCGTCGATCGCCTTCTGGACTTCATCGGAGACGATCTTCGGTCCTTTTTGCTGTATCTGGTTTTGGGCGCCAAGTGGTAAACAGAGCGCACAGACAAGAATGATTGGATGGCTAGTTTTCATATTCATTCCTCCGGTTTTTGAAGTTTGATTGTGTCCACGGTGTCCGAACCGGGCAGCCTGCCGGGGAGGAGGCCGTCCTGTTGGTTTGCTGGTAGTGAAGGGCTGTCGGCGCGAAGAGCTGCACCCGGTATCGAGCCTGTCATCAGGCTGTTCCATTCATCGAGAAGCTGGGTTCCTTCAGTGCGCAGGTTTCTTACCTGACTCTGGTATGCAGCGAGTCGATCGAGCAAGATTCTTGCACGGGCGGCTTCATCCTGGGTCCAGCGCAGACTGCGGCTACGGTAGAGAACCGGGACATCGACGATGATACGGCTCACGTCGCCCGAGGGGAATTCTGCATCGAGGACGTGCTGGATGCGGATGTTCGTTTCCTCGAAATTGGAAGCGAGTGCGGAGGGATGAGTCGCGCCCCTGTTGGGACTAATGTCCGTTCCTGGCAGGGCGTTTCCGTCAGGCAGCAATGTGTCTGACTTATTTACCGAAGACGGGTTATTTGAGGAGAAGGCTTTTTGTGCCTCTTGCTCAGTCGGCGAAGGGGTTGCGAGGATGACTGGCTTACTAATGTAGGCTAGGCAGAAGGTGGCGGCGACTGCGGTGCTGGCGAACAAGAGCCATGGATACAGTCGCTGGATCGGGCACCGGGCAGCGCGCCGGTTCGTCGTGGAATAGGATGTGGGATCCGTATTCATTGGAAGAACAGGCATGGGCTTCGGCGTTTTTACCGCTGCCTCTGGTTGATCCTGTATGGGAAGTCTTTTCATGGCCGTGCTAGTGGTTCTCCCTCCTTAGGTATTGCCGCCACCGCATAGCTGACGATGGTTTGATCCGAAACACCGGGAAAGGTGGTGATGGTGAGTGACTCTTTCGAAAGGCGCAAGTGGCGAAGTGTCCCGCCCGTCGAAGTTGATGCCTGGAGGCCGGGAATAACCTCAAGTGCACCAGATTGCGAGCGCTACCTAGCGATTCCGTCCGAGCGATAAATTTTAAAGCTGGTATGGGAATCATCGTCACCCTCAGGAGAAATGCGGATCGTGACCCCGTCGGTGAAAACATGGAACGCGATCGGTTTCATGGGGATTGGGGTCATCTCAGCACCTGTAAGCTTGTAGTGTGACCGGAGCAGGAAGTCACCCACGTGCCGGAACTCCGCAGCCGATAAAATACCGGAGAAAAACAAGACAGCGATGATGGTTGCTCAAAATTTCATTGTCCCACGTCCCAAAGTGAATCAGCACTGGTGCTGGAAGGATCGTAGATACCGCCGGTGCCATCGTTGATGTTTGGGGGGGAGACGTTGACGCGGATGTTGAGAGTGTTTCCTTCGATGGATTTTACCGTAGGAATGGCAACGGCTCGGTTTGTGAGGTAGGGTATGATCTGCCCGGTTGTTATCGTTGCAACTGAGGCTGTCGGGTTATCCTCGAGAAACTGCCTTTGAGCGGCATATACGCTGCGAAGATCCTCGGATGCCGTGCGCCCAAGCTGCCAGTTTCCGAATTGTGAGGAGACGTATAAGCCGGTTCCCATCAGAGTCATCATGACCATGATCACTACGGTCATTTCAACCAGCGTGAAGCCATTTTTTCCTGAAATCCGTTTCATGGAGATTAACCTAACCTAAATTAATCTTCTTGAAAATCGAGAAATCAATGCCCGTAATTTATTGGATCAGGGGTTTTCAAAAAGAACTTTTCCGTTTCTCCCGGATTCGTCGAGTCTGGCGAGAGCTTGGCGGAAATCAGCTAAAGCGAAGGTCGAATCCACTTTCTGGCTCAGCGACCCATCGAGCAGCCGGTCGGCGAGTGGGAGGTAGGTGTTTTCCAGCTCCTTCTTGGAAGCTTTTTCCATCCATTTTGTGACCCACAGGCCTCGCACTCGGATATCATTAAAAATCAGCGGGCCGTTGGGGACAGTGAGGGGTTTGCGCCCCATCGCGCCGTAGGTGATATGGGTGCCGCTCTCTCCGAGGAGTTTCATAAGGCGAAGTGCGCTGTCCCCGCCGACGGCATTGAAGGCCAGCTTTGCACGCTCTTTACCGATTGTCTCCCTCGCCTCGGAAAAGCCCTCGGGGCTATCCAGGAATACGTGGGATGCTCCCAGGGATGAGAGTTCTTCGGAGAGGGATTCATTTCTCAGAAAACAAACGGTTCTGATTCCCATGCTTGCAGCGAGCTGGATGACGCATTGTCCGACGCCGGAGTTGGACGCATTCAAAGTCACCCAGTCGCCTTTCTTTAGATCGGAAAAATGGTGGAGAAGCAGCCATGCTGTCGCAGGATTCACTTTTAGCATAGCTGCCTGAAGGGGATCTATTCCATTTGGAACGGTGATTAGTTGGTCTCCGTTAGTAATCGAATGGGTCGCCCAGCCATCGGCTTTCCCTGTGGTGATCACGGAATCGCCTTCGGAAAATTTACCGGTTCGGCTTTGGATTACCGTGCCGAAACATTCGATTCCGGCGATTGCAGGAAGGCTGGGTTTTACTCCGTAGGTGCCTTCGATGTAGTTCAGATCCGCTGGGTTCACAGGGGATGCGTGGATTTTTAAAAGGACTTCGCCGTCTGCGATGGCAGGTAGGTTGAAGCTCTCCAGCTTGAGGACGTCAGCTGGGTTTCCGTGGGTTTCGAAAGTTAGTCTGTTGGATTGCATGGTCGGATTGGTTGTTTTTGCTTGGCGAAGGGTGTCGGTCGGGGCTATCTCGATTGCGCAATGACTCGTTCTTCCATCGAAGTATCCATCAAGATTTTTCTCGTCGCCCTTACCTTGGTGTTTATCTGGACGGTTTTGCAAGTGTTTGGGATGATTTCTTGATACACAGACGCGTGTTCGGAGGTCGTATCGGATTTTGGTGTCGCGGCGGCACGTTCCCTGCAGGATACTGTCCATTGCAGTGACTACCAATCCTGACATTCCAGCTTACTTACGTTTCATCCCCGTATCCTTGTTAGAAAGGCCGTGGGACGATGCCGAACCAATTGGATCTGTCGAAGGGCTGCGGGTGGCTTCGGGATTGAGAACGGCTTTCCCTCAAATCGAGACCGATGAGGCTCTCTAACCTGCGGTCAGGAGACCTCTTTAGTTCGGGAGCAGCTTCCATCCACATGCTTGCTCCGGAGATCACCGCCCCATACGCGATGATGATCCATCCTCCGGAATGTAAAGCGCTGGCGAGGCTTACCAAACTGACCAGCGAGCCTACGATAAAAAGACCCGCTCCGATGGTGGCTGTTGACTGGAGTTTTTCCCTCCTTCTCTGTTGTGAACCCAGCCTTGCGGAAGGTTGGCGGGGTTACGAGTGGTTTCGATTTCAGCGATCGCCTTGCATGCCTATTCCCTTGGCCAACCATCTTTTTCAAGCTTCATAGCTGCTTTCTCCGTAGTGCTTACCGCCAAGAGATCTTTTATCGCGCTGCGGTGTTCCTTGAATGCCTCTTTGAGAGTTGTTCTCCCACCGGATATGATCATTTCCGGCTACTTTTTGAGGAAATCGTTATTTCATTCACCATTCCACCGGAAGCTCGATCACGTTGCCGCCGTCATCGTATTTGATGAAGCCGTGTTTCATCCCGTATTCGTGGACGAAGCGGGTGACTTTGACATCGTAGGCGCAGTACTCGGCGATTTTTCGGAGAGGCTCGTATTCCTTGGTTTTCTTGTGTTCCTGCCACCAACGGATCGCATCCAAGCCGTCCGCTGATTTACCGGTGCCCAGCGAGGTGGAGGCGACGTTGTCGAGCTTGAGGAAACGACCCATGCGCTCTTTTACATCGAGCATCATGTCGAGATTCAGAGTCTGCTCTTCGAGATTGGGCAATACATATGCTTGGAGGACTGGGTAGTCGAAACCGATATGATTCCAGCCGACGACGAGATCCGCTTTCAGGAGCTGCGCGGTGAGAGCATCGAGATCGTTTTCCCCGAAGATTACATATTCATCCGTGGCGGTGGAGTAGGTGACGGCGATAGAGATGCACAGCTTGGCTTTGTTCGCGTAGCCGCCGACATCGCTGATGCTGCGTTGGGTTTCGAGGTCGAAATAGACGATGTTTTTTCCTGACACGCGGGGAGGATGGGGGAGCAGGGGATTCCGTGAAAGGGCGAATGACTGGGAGATGGGAATTTTTCGCGGCAAGGAGCGTAATCTCTTCTTTTTGAGGTTTAAAGTTTCGAGTCTAAAATTTGAAGATCTTACACGTTTGGCCTTCGCAGAGGAGGATGTCTTCTCCTTCGTGGGATTCGAAAATTGCGCGTGGACGGTGCGTTTGGACGAGGCGGGTTAGGGTCTTTCGGTAGTCTTTCTCGGGGATTTGAAAATGCTGGACTCCGCGATTGTTTAGATCGTGTGCGGCAAGTAGGACTGGAGCCGAGAAGGCCTGCTTTTCGAGAGTAGTGGTTCCGGCGCGGAGGAGGGTTTCGGCGCGTTTCTGGTAGTCTTCGGACTCGGTGAGGACGGCGAGTTTCAGAAGGTTCAATGCAGCGATGTGATTCGCAGCGGGTTCGGCTCCGTCGTAATCCTCGCGTATGGTGAGGAGGGTTTTCCCATTCATCTCCGCAGACATGACGTATCCCATTTTTGCTTCGTCCCATGAATCAGCGTCCAAGGCGGTTTGGAGTTCGAGTATCCACTCCAGCCATTTGCCCGCCGGGTCTGCAGCATGGAGTTCGATAAGTCCAAAGATGAGGAATGCAAAATCCGCAGGAAATGCGCGAGCATCGCCGCGTTTTCCGCGATAACTTCGGTAAAGGCTTTTTGTTTCTGCATCCCAGAGATTTTTCCGGACGAATGCGGCTGCGCCCTTTGCGGCGGCGGTGTATTTTTTTTCTCCAAATACGGTGGAAGCTTTCGCGAGTGCAGCGATGGCGAGTCCGTTCCATGCGGTGATGATCTTGTCATCTCGGTGAGGCTTCGGACGGGTGGCGCGGTGCGCTAAGAGCTTTTTGCTGGATGCCGCGAGGGATGTTTCGATTTCCTTTTCGGAAACTCCAAAAGCTTCTGCGAGTTTGTCGTTGCCCAGTGCGCGGAAGAGCGTGTTCTGGCCTTCGAGCTTTCCGTGTGGATCGCTTTCCGGGCGCGAGTTGCCTTCCGTTTCGATCCCGTATGCCATGCTGAAAATGGATGCGGATTTTTTGTCGAGAAGTGAAGATATCTCTTTCGCTGTCCATGTCCAAAAGGCTCCTTCGTGTTTTTCTTTGTCTCCTTTCTTGCGGAGGGAATCTGCGTCTTCTGCTGAATGGAAAGCCCGGTTCGGATCGCGGGTTTCTGAGAGTAGATAGTCTAGGATATCTTCGGTGGTTTCTCGGAAGAGGCCGTCCTTGGAAATCTGCCATGCCTCCGTAAACGCGAGCGCGAGCTGCGCCTGATCATAGAGCATTTTCTCGTAATGCGGGACATGCCAGAATTCATCAACCGAGTAGCGATGGAAGCCACCCCCGAGGTGATCGTGGATCCCGCCTTTGGTGATGTTGCGGAGGGTTCCTTCCGCCATGTCCCATGCCATTTTACTCTCTTCGGAATCCTCTTTGAATCGCTCGTGAAGTTGCATCAGGGCGAGCATCACCGTGGGGCGGGGGAATTTCGGAGCATCGCCAAAGCCTCCTTGGTGGTGGTCGTACAGGCTTTCCGCCCGGTCGAGGTAGTCGCCGAACACCGTTTCCGCTGGAAGGCCGCGCAGTGTTATGGCGGTGTCAGCTTGTTTTCTAAGCTGCTCCATGATGTTTGCGGCACTTTCAAGCATCCGTTGTTTATCCTCGCGGTAGGCTTTGGCGAGTTGCTCACAGATTTTTGGGAAACCGGGACGTCCGAATTTGTCCTCGGGAGGAAAATATGTTCCGCCGACAACCGGCAGGGCATTCGGCGTGAGCCAGACGTTGAGCGGCCAGCCACCTTGCCCGCTGGTTGCCTGGACAAAGGCCATGTAGGTTGCATCGATCTCCGGGCGCTCTTCACGATCCACTTTAATGTTGATGAAATGCTTGTTCATCACTGCGGCGATTTTCTCGTTCTCAAAGCTCTCGTGCTCCATCACGTGGCACCAGTGGCAGGTGGAATAACCGATGGAGAGGAAGACGAGTTTGTCTTCCTTCTTCGCTTTCGCAAAAGCCTCTTTTCCCCACGGCATCCACTCAACCGGATTGTTCGCGTGCTGGAGTAGGTAAGGGGAGGTTTCGTTGGCTAGGGCGTTGGGCATGGGGGGAGCCTACTGCAGAAACCAGAAACCAGAAACCAGATTCCGGGGATTGGTATTTGCGGATTGCTGCAAAGGTGGATTCGGGGTGTGTTTAGAGATGGAGAAGGAATGTGAAGTGAAAGCGAAATACGCGGACAATCCTCTCGCCCAGAGGATTCTTGCGGAAGGGCTGGCGATACAGCACCGGTTTTCCGCAGAGCCGGTTTATGCTAGGACTGGGAAGGGCTATCTGAAAAGCGTGGGAGTGAGTGAGATTGCGGAGGCAAAGAAAAAGTTCACGGAATCAGAAAAGAACAAAAATGCGGGGACGTGAAGTGCTGGCTCGAACCATTTGATTGGGAGTTCGTGACGGCTACCAATCTATTGATGTGTAAAAACAAGTCCGGCCATCACGGGCCAAGCAGTGATGGCCACGAGCCGACTAGAGTTTTCTGGGGGGAATGAGCGAAACAAAGAGATGGCACTCTTCGATGCGATTGAGGTCTGCCGTAAATGCCATAGAATCGCGCCTTTCACGAATTTTAATGGAAACAGATTTCGCGCAATTTCCCGGACTATGGTAGCGAACGCTGGATTCGAAAACCTAGATCAGGCGCTTGCCCGCAGTCTTGCTGGACACATTGTGGCTGGGGTGGCGGAAGAGGGGGAGGTTGAGGCTTTCCGAAAACTTTGTGAAAGGCGGGGGCTTTGATTTTTTCTCATCAGGCAGGATGCCTGATGGAACGGCCTGGGGCTGGAATCCCCAGCTACACGGTTTCGGGCTGCTGCGAGACGCAGCTTTCACGGCCTGCCGCGAGACGCGGCAGCTACAGTTCGCCTTTGATGATATCCTCAAGCGTTTGGCGCTTGCGGACTACCGTGGCTTCGTCGCCTTCGACGAGGATTTCGGCGGGGAAGGGGCGTGAGTTGTAGTTCGATGCCATGACAAATCCGTAGGCACCGGCGGACATCAGAGCGATGTTGTCACCGGGGTTGAAGTCCGGGAGTTCCCTGTCCTGGCAGAAAAAATCGCCGCTTTCGCAAATGGGGCCGACGACATCAACTTTGGTTAGCTTGTCCGAGGTCGGCTGTTTCAGAGGGGCGATATCGTGGTGGCCTTCGTAGAGGGCGGGGCGGATGAGGTCGTTCATTCCCGCATCGACGATTTTGAAAGTCTTGGCTGAGCCCTTTTTCTCGTAGAGGCAGCGGGTCACGAGGACGCCGGCGTTGCCGACGATGTAGCGGCCGGGTTCGAGAAGGATTTTTAGACCGAGGTCCTTGATACGTGGGACGAGTTCTTGTCCGTATTTCTCGATGGTGAGCGGGCGCTCGCCTTCGGGTTTGGAAGACCACCATTCGGACGTGCCGGATTCCAGAGAATCTTCGTAAACGATGCCGATTCCGCCACCGATGGACCAGAACTCAATGCCGTGTTTAGCTTTCAGTTCGGTGACGACGGGGATGACTTTCTCGACGGCTTCGATGAAGGGGTCGATGGAAGTGAGCTGCGAGCCGATGTGCATCTGCAGGCCGCGCAATTTGATATTGGGAAGCTCAGCTGCGGCGCGGTCGTAGAGACCGAGAATCGCTTCAAAGTCGACACCGAACTTATTCTCGCTCTTCCCGGTGGAGATGTATTTGTGAGTCTTGGCATCCACGTTAGGATTCACGCGGACGGCTGCAGGGGCGATTTTACCAAGTTCCCCTGCGACTTCGTTGAGGTAGCGGAGTTCTTCTTCGCTCTCGACGTTGAAGGAGTAGATACCCTTTTCGAGGGCGTAGATGATCTCCTCCCGGGTTTTCCCTACTCCTGCAAAGGTGCACTGTGCGGGATCGCCACCAGCCTTGATTACGCGGAAAAGCTCGCCACCGGAAACGATGTCGAAGCCTGCACCATGGGTGGCGAGAAGGCGGAGGACGGAAAGGTTCGAGTTCGCCTTAACCGCGTATGCGACCTCGTGGTCAACACCCGCCAGAGCTTGGTCTAGGCGCGTGTAATGATCGGTGATCGTCCCTGCGGAATAAACGTAAAGCGGTGTGCCGTGTTCCTCTGCAAGTGATTGCAGGGATACGTTTTCACAGAAAAGCTCTCCGTCTTTGTAAGAAAAGCCGTGCATGGCCGCCTTACTTGACGATACCAGCCTTTTTCAGCGTCACGTATGCACCATTCTTGTTGATGGTCTTCAGTGCGCGGCAGGAAATCTTGAGACGGATGAATTTATCGAGCTCGGGAACCCAGATACGCTTGTTCTGAAGGTTCGGGGAAAGTTTACGTTTAACGACCTTGGTTACGTGACGGCCAATGCCGCCCTTCTTCTTGGCCAAGCCTGAACGGTGGATTCTTCCGCCGGAGCGGACGCGGGTGCCTCTGATACTACAAATACGTGCCATAATGAAAATTGGTTAGCGGGGCGGGAAAGTTGTCTTTGGGCGCGGATGCGTCAAGTCGAATCGTATCTAAATCCTCAAATTTCAAAATTCAACTTTTTAAGGAAGATTGGGTGAGGAGTGAGTTTGGAGTATTTCAAGGCAGCTTTAGGCCATCAAGCTTCTTCCAGACTCTTACTTAAAGGGTGGAATTTGAGTTTTGAAATTTCAGCGCTGGCGGTTCAGCCACTTCTCCACGTCGCGGAAAATCTTCTCCCGTTTCTCGTCATACATCAGGAGGTGGAAGGCTTCCGGGTAATCTCGGTAGGTGCTGGGAATACCGGTGGGGATGCGGGCGACGAAGCCTCGGACGTCAGAATCGTTGTTGAAATAGTCTTTCCCGCCGTGGAGGACGAGGGTGGGGACTTCCAGCTTTTCCGCGCAGCCGTTCATTCCGTCGATGAGGTTGGCTAGTGTGCCGAGAAGGCGGAGGGTGTGTTGCTCGACGTTGTAGTCGTTGGTCTTAGACTGGTGGGCGTGGTAGGATTCCTGGGTCATCTGCACGTCCTGCTGGCCGGCGAGTGCGTCTAGGGATACACGGGCGAGGGGGAGGGTGGTGGCTGCGGCGCGGACGAGAGCGATTTTCCACGGCTCAATATCATCCTTGAAACGGACAATGGGGGAGGAAAGAACCAACCCGTCACAGGGAGATTTTCCGGAGGGTGCGGAACAGATCGCGTGGGTGGCGATGAGTGCGCCCATGCTTTCGCCATACCAGATGATCTTCGCGTCAGGGTGGCGTTCTTCGACGAGTTGAGTGAACGCTTCGAGGTCTGCATACCATTGTTGCGGATCGCCGATGTCGCCGCGTCGCTCGTGAATGGGATCACTACCTTGGCCGCGCACTTCGTAGGCATAGACTGCGGTGTATTTCTGTTTTTTGACGAGATGCTCTCCTAGATTTGTGTAGTCCACCGAGGCTCCGCAGAATCCGTGGATGCCGATGATCACGACATCGGGTTCCACACCTTTCCGCTTCCAAGTTCGGTAGCCGAAGGTATCGGACTCCCCTGAATTCGCTTTCGGATTACTGACTAAAAACGAATTGGGCGCACATCCAGAGATGGCGAAGACTGCCAGGATGCAAAGAACGAGCCTCATGTATGTGCGAACCACTGACTGAAGGTGTCTTAGGCTTAGGCACTTTGCAATAGTTCAGGATGCGATTTTTCAAGACGCAGAACGGTAGATGAGCCCGGTTTCCAAAGGTTTTACCTGATTTCTGTTTTTTGAGATTTCTATTCTTTGGGAATTCTCTATTAAAGACAACGTAGTAATAAGTAGTAAAGTAATGAAAATATTTCCCTTCCTTGCCTGGTTTTTCCTCACGTTTTCTGGAGCCTTGCTGGCGGCTCCCCGTCTGGTGGTTTCGACGCCGTCGCTTTTGCCCGAATCGGAAATAGATATCGTTTTCGAGTAACCGATGGTGGCGCAGGAGGATCTGGGGAAAGAGACCGGAAACGACCTGGTTTCGATCTCGCCCGCGTTGCCTGGGAAATTATTCTGGAAAGCCCCGACCATCGCACAGTTCAAGCCGGACGGGATTGCTGCGATCGGCACGGAATATGTCTTCATAGCGAAGAAGGGATTGAAGCACTTGGATGGTAGCGTGGTTGAGGCGGGGGAGTTTGCAAAAGTTTCTAGCGAAGCGTTTCGCATCCACACCTCACGTATTCAGAATCGCTACTCCGGCAGCTATTCCCCCGCAACCGCGACCTGGATGATTATTTTCAATGACGATGTGGATCTCGCCTCAATCGCGGGATTTTTCAGTTTCTCCTCGGAGAAAAACCAACGGGTGGCTCCAGATGTGAAATACGCGACCGCCGGGCAGGCAGGATACATGCGGACGAATTACCTGACATGGGCGAATCGCAGTGATCCTGAAAAACAAAAGGCGGACATGCCTGCCGAAACGCTGGTGAAGAACATCGTTTACGTTTCGCCAAACTCCCCGCTCCCGGTCGCGAAGAAATGGGAATTGCGGGTGCTGAAAGGCCTGTCGAATGCAGGGAAGACCGCAACCCTGATTCAAGATGCTTCGTATCGCATCGGTGCTGTTGAGCCATTTCGCTATGAGCGTGCTTCCGCGGAAGTCTCAGTGGACACGCCGCGGAGCATTTCTGTAAGGTTCAACCGTCCGCTCCCGGGAAATTTCGATCCTGCCCTGTTGTCTGTTTCACCTGCACCCAAATCCATGGCTGTGGAAAGTGAGGGCCGGTATCTGAATATCACCGGCGACTTTTCAGAACAGGACAACTATGTGCTGAGTCTAGCAAAGGGGATTGTCTCCGCGGAAAACCAGAACCTCTCGAACCCATCGGGGAATATTAGCCTCCAGTTCGAGCGGCTTGCTGCAGAGCTTGGGCTGCCGTCAGAAAATGAGGCGCAACTCGCCCACGGTCAGCGCAAGTATGCGATCAGCACCGTAAATCTCTCCAAGGTGAACATCCGCATTAAAGCGCTTTCAGGAAAAGGAATGGTGCGCGCCTACCAAGGATACCGAAGCTATTCTGGCCGCGGCCCGAACTACTCACAGGTCGAGCCAGTTTCCGTGATTCCCTACTCCCTGATCCCCGGCCAGACCATTGTCGAAAAGGAAATCGAACTCGGCACCAGTGTGGACTCAGGAAAAATCCTCGAACTCTCATGGGGCGAACTCCTTCCCGAAGGCCTGGAATACGCCTCCCTTTTCATCGATGTGATAGGCACCCCGCACAAGCAAGCTGATGCCCACGGCCGCCGAAACGCGCAGGCGATCATCCAGCTCACGGATATCGGCCTCGCATGGAAATTTACCGACGACTCCGCTCTCGTCTTCGCGTTTTCCTGCGATACTGGGAAGCCCCTGCCCGGAGTGAAAATCGGGATCTACGGCGAGGACGCGGATCGTATGGAAGAGGTCGCCACTGATGAAAACGGTATGGCCACGGTTTCCAGAAATGAGAAAGTCCGCCACCTCAATGCCGTCCATGGAAAGGACTCCTATACCATCGCCTTCGATGAAACGCTCGACCAGGTCGGCATGTGGCATTTTCCCGTCCGCCATTCGTGGATGAAGCAACTCCCGGAAAAGCGCCGTGCCTTCCTCTACACCGAGCGCTCCCTCTATCGCCCTGGCGAAACCGTCCGCATCAAAGGAATCGTCCGCGACCAACTCGGAAACTCCATAGCGCTTTCCAAGAATGCGTCCGCCCGCATCGTGATCGTCGATCCGAAGGACAAGGAAATATTCACTCAACCGGTCGAGATTTCCGGACTCGGTTCCTTCGATCTCACCTACACTCTCCCAGCAGAAACTACCGGTGAGCACACGATCAAGCTCGAGTTCCCAGACGATCTGGAGATAGCGGAAAAAACCGAAGATTGGGAGGAACAGATTGCCTTGGAGCAAAGCGCGTCATTCAGCATCGCTCTCAACGTTGAAGAGTTCCGGAGAAATACCTACGAAGTCGTCCAGAAAATCGACCCAACAGTCATTGGTGCGGAGGAAGTTTCGGTTCAACTCGCCGCTACCTACTACCAGGGTCAGCCGGTCGCCGCAGGGCAAGCGGTGACGTTCACCGAAGTAACCGACTCCAACCCGTATCCCGAGCGCTACCGTGATTTCCTGTTTGGAAATCACAAGGTCGATGACTGGCGCTACTGGTACAACTACTTTGGATACCGTGACCGGGATGGCGACAACGACGTCACTAGCACCTCGTTCAATTCCGACCAAGTCCTTTCAAAAGACGGTCTCGCCGAGATCCCGGTAGTCCTCCCGAAAAGTGATTTTCCAACCACGCGTGAGATCAGCGTTTCCACCGAGGTGACCGATGCGAATAACCAAACTCTCACCGCCAGATCCACAGCCACCGTCCATCCAGCCGCTCTGTATGCGGGCGTCTCCCGTGTTGACCGCCTGATCCGTGTCGGAGATGAAACCCCGTTCCGCCTAGTTGTGACTGATACCGAAGGTAATCCCGCGACAGAGGATATTACACTCACTGCGACGGTCACTCGCCAAGTCCACACCACCACCAAAACCACGAACGTTAACGGCGATACGGTCACCGAAAGTGATCCCCATGAGGAAGCCGTTTCTACTGTGGAAGTAGTAGTTCCAGCGGATGCTTCCGCGAAGGAAGGACTGCCTTTCCCAATCGTCCCAGCCAATACCGGACTGCACTACCTCACACTGAAAGGAACAGATGCGGAAGGTCGCGAGTTTGCCACCGTCACCCGCTTCCATGCATATGGAGCTAAGGAATACCCTTGGCGCTACGAGGATGGCATGCGCATCAAACTCGTTTCCGAGAAAAAATCCTACAAGCCCGGCGATACTGCCCGCGTGCTTGTCCTCTCACCCATCGAAGGAACCGCCCTGGTTACCATCGAGCGTGAAAAAATCCTCACCTCATACATCACCGAACTTAAAGCTGATAATCCGGTCATCGAAATCCCGATCACCGACGACTACGCACCGAATGCCTTCGTTTCCATCCTCATCGTGAAAGGCTCTTCCCAATCCGCACGGGAAATCAAAGCGCCGCAACTCCGACTCGGCTACTGCGAGCTGACCGTCGTGAACAAGCGCGACCGCCTCGCCGTAGAAATTACGAAACCCGCGGAAAGCTATCGCCCCGGCACCGAAGTCGCTCTCGCTGGTTCCGTCGCTTCCGCCGATGGCAAACCCGCAGCCGGAGCGGAAGTGACTCTCTACGCAGTAGATTAAGGCACGCTTGCTGTGATGGGTTACGATACGCCCGATCCAATGGGCTACTTCTACGATCCCCGCCTGCTCTCCGTTGACGCGGGAACCTCTTTCCGAAATTTTATCTCAGAAGACGATGAATACCGATCTTTCCACAACAAGGGCTTCTTCATCGGAGGGGGAGGGGATCTCAATAAACTCGCCGAGCTTTTCCGGAAAAACTTCGACCCGTGCGCCGCATGGGCACCGACCCTAGTCACGGATGCCGAAGGGAAATTTTCCCACAGTTTCACGCTCCCTGATACGCTCACCCGCTACCGTCTCATCGCCATCGCCCATCACGGCGGAGCGAAGTTCGGTCATTCTGAATCTTCCATTCTCGTGAAAAAGCCGCTAATGCTTGAGCCGAAGCTTCCCCGCTTCGCACACCAGGGAGATGCGATCAACGCTCAAGTCCTAGTGCAGAACGCTTCTGGAAAATCTGCGACATGGGAAGTGACCTGCTCCACTGGCAGCGGCTCCGAATCCTCTGCCGCCATGCTCACAGGCGTAGTAAAACAAAGCCTGACCCTCGTCGCAGGTGAATCCGCTACCCTCATCTACCCAGTCGAAATCCGCGATACCGGCACGGTGAAAATTTCCTTCAGTGCGAAACCACTTTCTCTCAGCGAAGGCGAGCTCACACCGGATCTGAGCACATCTCTCTCGGATGCGGTGGAGGAAACTTTCACCTCTCACTTCCCCATGCCGCTCCTCCGGCAGGTCACCGCCGTCCGCATTACCGCTAACGGATCAGTGAACGTTCGCGACCTCCTGAGTAAGAATTTGCAAAATGCCACCGGCAGTATTGAGCTGGAACTCGCCACCTCTCCCTTGGTCGAAGTTTCCGCCTCCATCGACTACCTCCTTCATTACCCCTATGGCTGCGCCGAGCAAACCAGCTCCTCGCTGATGCCGTGGTTCGCCGTGAATAACCTCCGGCCCTACGTCCCCGCTTTTGCAAAAAAACCCGATGCGGAAGTGGCGAATGCAATCTCCGCGGGAATCTCCCGCCTCCTCAGCATGCAGCAGTCCGATGGCTCCTTCGGTTACTGGCCCGGCGCGACTGAGACCAACGAATGGGTCACGCCATACGCCGGCATGGCTCTGACCCTCGCTTCTCAAAACGGCGGTAGCGTCCCTCCCTCCGCCCTCGAAATCCTCAGCCAGTATCTCATCAAATCGCTGCGTGGTGCCGGTGAAGCGAAGACTTCTCGCGAGCTAGAGAACCACGCCCGTTCCCTTTACACTCTCGCCCTCCTCGGCAAAGCACAGCCGCCCTACCATGCTCTGATGACCGAAAAACTACCGTTCATGAGCGGTAGCGCGCGCGGCCTTCTCGCCGCCGCCATGGCCGTCAGCTCCGAGGGCAGGCCGAAAGTCCTTTCCGTCGCGAAGTCTGTCCTCGAATCCAAGGTGAAATACAGAACCCTCGAGAACGGCGGTTATTGGTCTCCCGGAAATTCCTCCTCCGCCACCGATCTAATCGCCCTCCTCGCAATCGATCCGGATTCCGCCGATACCCACAAAGCTCTCGATATAATCCTCAACGACCGCAATCCCTACGGGCATTGGCGCAGCACTTGGGTCAATGGATGGAGCCTGTTAGCCATTTCCCAATACGCCTCCCACCAGTCACTCAGCGACGAACCCATCCAAGTTTCCTTCGAGAGCAATGAAGGCTTGCAGGAGATCAGACTCACAAAAGAAACACCAACCGCCGCCCTTTCCATGCCCCTGACTCCGGCCACGGTTATGTCCCTGAAAGCATCCGCCTCCGCCTACGTTCGCATCAAGGTCGCTGCGAAACCCGCCATCGCACCTATCGTCCCGGTCGCGATGAACGGCCTCTCCATCGACCGATTTTACGAAAAAGTTCTCAATAGCGGTCAGACCGAAGTCCTCACTCAGCCCGCCCTCGGCGATCTCATCCGCGTCACCCTCCGCGTCACCTTGCCCAAGGACGACACCCGCTACCTCGTCGTCGATGACCCGCTACCCGCGATTTTCGAAACCGTAAACTCCGACTTCGCCTCCCAAAGCAGCGGCCAGAACGTTCGCACTAGCGAGAAGGACTGGACCATCTCCCACTCCGAACTCCGCTCAGACCGCGCCGTGTTTTTCATGGATCATGTCTGGAGAAAAGGCACCTACGAAATCACCTACCTCGCCCGCTGCACCGTCGCCGGCGAGGTCACCGCACCACCAGCTAAGGTCGAGTCCATGTATGATCCGGAAAACTTCGCCCTCTCCGCTTCGCAGAAATTTAAATAAGGAGAAGGGACATTCCTGTCCCTTCAAACTCCCCGCTGCAAGACGGGACAGGAATGTTCCGACTCCAATTCCCGCAAATTAAAATCAGGGCAATGTTAACCGCTGGAGCCTTGGGAACCATTCGGAAAATGTTCTCAGGTAGGGTAGAAAGCTTAAAGGTTGAATTTCCCGCTTGCCGGAGCGATTGCGCTTTGGTTATTTGTGAAGCGCTACCCGCCGCTGTAGCTCAGGGGTAGAGCAATTCATTCGTAATGAATAGGTCGTCGGTTCAATTCCGACCAGCGGCTCCATTTTCCATAAGGTTTTTTAGGGGTTTGGATAAATGATTATTTTTCAACGGTGCATTTTTTGTGCGATTTGAAAGGTCAACTCCATCCCAGCGGCTCGTTCATAGAACGCAAGAGGGGAGAACCAACGCGCCCCCCACGCCTTGCTTATTCTCCACATCCATCCCTGCACGGGTGGCACCCCTTCCAATACGTTTTTCTCTCAGGGACTCCCGATCGAGTTCGGAGTAATGTGCAAGGCTCCAGAGATCTTGAGATTGAGCAATCCCGCGTGGTTATCGAGGTCAGCCATGATTCCTAAAAAGGTGGCTTGCCCGGATTTCGCCAAGCCTTCTTCACAGCGGGATCTCGCACCTATCCGCAGCTGACGGCACATTGATACCATGAAATTCGAAACCATTATCCAGGCTCGTATTCCGCGTTGCAATTGCACGGACTGTGGTGTCAAAACCGTCGCAGTTCCCTAGGCAGGCAAGCATTCCCACTAGCCACTAGCCACTAGCCACTAGCCACTAGCCACTAGCCACTAG
>TARA_B110000037_G_scaffold17700_2_pt1 | contig 16745 bp, 17 predicted proteins | sample TARA_B110000037 | Tara Oceans TARA_B110000037 (sample SAMEA4397196) | marine metagenome | biome: Polar Biome; feature: [MIX] marine epipelagic wind mixed layer (ENVO:01000061); material: water (ENVO:00002006), including particulate matter (ENVO:01000060) such as... | depth 10-100 m
TTCATATACAATGAGTGCTTCTATAACATCATCGAGATTACCTTCAATGATCTTGTCGAGACTGTAGAGTGTTAGGTTGATTCTATGGTCTGTCACTCTATTCTGTGGGTAGTTGTATGTGCGGATCTTATCTGATCTATCACCACTACCTACAAGAGATTGTCGCTGAGTTTTCTGCTCAGAATCGTTTTTGATTTTAGCCGCTGCTTTTACTTTTTCGTAGAGTCTATTGAGTGCTATTTCACGGTTTTTGTGCTGTGATCTCGAATCAGTACTCTCTGCAGCAATACCTGTAGGAAGGTGTGTAAATCTAACGCCAGATTCTGTCTTGTTAACGTGTTGCCCGCCGGCACCACTTGCACGGAACGTATCTGTACGTAATTGATCTTTGCGTATCTCGATATCTTCTTCTTCAAACTTGGGTAGTATCGCTACCGTAGCTGCTGATGTGTGTACTCTACCTTGGGTCTCCGTCCTAGGTACTCGTTGTACTCTATGTGCTCCAGACTCAAACTTGAGCTTACCATACACGTCTGTACCAAACACTTCAAACGATATCTTGCTGTATCCTCCTGATGTACCTTCGTTGATATGTATAATTTCAGTCTTCCAACCAGGCTGTGAATCAATATACTTAGAATACATACGATATAAATCTCCAGCGAAGATACTCGCCTCATCTCCTCCTGCTCCTGCTCTAATTTCTACCACTACATCCTTTTCGTCTTCTGGATCTTTCGGTATAAGTAATTGTTTGAGTTCTTCCTCAAGTGTATCAACATTTGATTTGAGTTCTGCTAATTCCATCTTGGCCATTTCCTTCATCTCAGGATCTGGATCGGCCATCATTTTATTAGCACTTTCGACACCTTCTAGGGTAACTTTATATTCTCTGATCTTTCCTACTATCTCACGCAAGCCACTGTACTCCTTATTAGTTTTAGTGAATTGCTTCATATTAGAGACTATCTCAGGATCTGAGAGCTTCTCTTCTAGGTAGTGAAATCTACCTTCTATGGCTTCAAGCTTATCTAACATGTCTTAATCTTTAAAGGTCGCGAAGTTAAGTAAACTTTTAGGATCGCGGAAAGTGTGATATCTGTATGATCATACACCCGTTAATAATAAATTGTTACTTGATCGTATTCTGTATTTGAGCGCAATTAATTTATGATTACGATCTTTTCATAGCCGCCAATCGCCTAGATGTCCCAATTTAAGTAAAAAGGAAGCGCACTTTCGCAAAGACCAATTCAATGTCCAATCCTGGTATGATTCTTATATTACTTTATGTTATTTAATTTACAATATTTTAAAGGCAACACAATAATCCCTTACTTTGATCTTCTAATACTGAACACCTGACCAGGTGTTCGGTATTAAACTATAGGTGGTTCTTGCAGTCATTATATCTAAACGATTATCTATACATTAGTTTCCTGCGCTATAAAATACACATAGACTTAACTCCTCTGGCTTTTACAATTCGAAGATAATTTCTGTATACTCCGTAAATAACTTTGGTTCCTTAATGGCGTGTAGGCTATTCACAGATAATAGTTCCGCCGAAATAAAAAGGTAGGAAAAGACTAGTCTTGTATTTAGAAGTAGGTTTATAACTCGCGAAAAGAAGCTTACAAAGCATTTGTTTCAATTGGCTAGAATGCGTTATATAGTGGAAAATATTAATGTGGTACAATAAAAATAATCAAACAACAAAACACAATGAGGATTTATTTAATGTGTTTTATTATTCTGTTTGTTCTTCAACTACAATACTGTTCAAGTTAGGTGATTTTCCTACACCTGCAGACTCCTGTGTTATAAACAAAGTATGACCCTCTGTTGGAATGTCATACTGTAAAAATTCACTGTTGGGTGGAAACACTCTCATCCTTTTATATATACCAGAAGGTGACTTGGACCACAGAACATATGAGGCTTCATTGTTTAGAGTGAGATGAGTAAGATCTAAATATCCTCTATGTTTTTTTTTATTACTATAAGCTAATACATAATCTGATAATGCCAAGGCTGTACCTGATAATACGGTGATCTTTGTGGTCTCGTCTATCATCATGTTCTTAATAACAGACCTAGCAGTTGCGTTCTTATCTATGATCGCCATACGTGAATCTACCAGTTGTCTCATCTCTACAGCTTTAGTTGAGTTGTCTGAAGTTGGTAGAGCGTCTGATATACTATAACCTATCGCCAATAGTAGCATAAAACCAACACCTATGAGCCAATAATACTTTGGTGATTTCATTGCTTAAGGGTCTATACTTAATATTTTGATTTCCACACGCTGATTTTTCTTGCGCCCAAATTTTGTTTGGTTATCTGCTATGGGTCTTCGCTTGCCATAGCCCTTGAACTGTAGTTGTCCGCCCTTTACTCCTTTCTTGTTAAGGTATTGAGCGACTTCTTTAGCTCTAACCCTAGAGAGCGAATCACAAAACGTGTGTTTAGGTGTTCCGTTAGTATGTCCTCCAACTTCTATTCGAACATCTTCATTTTCTTGTAAAAACTCTACCACTTCATCTAAAACAACAAAGGACTCTTTAGTAATTTCAGATTTATTTGCTTCGAAATATAAATTATTAATGTTAATTTTCTTACCTGTAAATAATTTAGATCTATTAAGGTCTTTGAGTATTTTATTCTTGTACGGGGTTTCTTCTGTCGCCACCTCTTTCTTTTTTGGCTTAGGTTTTGAGAGCCTTCTTAGGTGTGGTGGTTTTTCATCTTTTACTTTAGACTTTTTCTGTACCGCAACAAATACCTCATCTCCTGGACAAGGTATTTGTCTGATCTCAGAGGCATTGTCTAGTAGAATGTGCCCAAAATAAGGATCCAATACAGGCGTCTTATAAAATGCTTCTAATGATATCGCTTTTGTGTTAATGTTGGGCGTAAATTCAAAAGTGTACGTTACCCAATCTGTATTAATAACTGGTTTTGACTCGGCTAACAATTGATTGCGTGGGCAAAAATTGATGCCTCCCCATATCCGAAGCACAGCAGGCTTAGAGGGGGGCGTTGTCTGATTGGGTTGTATGTCATCAAGCACATAAGTCACATCCTGCATCATACTAAAATATGTTTCAGATCTAGCAAGATCAATACTAAATGTATAACATTTCCCCGTCTCAAGAGGCGTACTAAGCTTCTGAGATACAGACTCCCAAGACTCATTTTCTCTTGTCACCATTCCTAGGTACGTCTTTCCATCTTTGGCCGCTTTAGTAACTCCAAATATCGGATCATTGGGATTTTCTGTATGTATATCTGGAGGGCTCTCGTTGAATTCTCGAGTTCCACAGTCTACCCAACCCTTAATTCCAATAAACTTATTAGTTCCTGCTCTAGGTGTATCTTCAAAGGAAGGATTAGATAATGTGATAACCACACCTTGGCCTACTACCTGATTATATGAGATAATAAGAAATATCGTAAAGATTGATATTGTAATCCGTTTCATGTATATATCTAAATTACTAACATTTGTTTTGGTATGTATATAGTACTGCCAATTAAATTGTTCAAAGGCCATTTGTGGTTGCACTACTACATTTATATAAGATACTTTAACTGGCTTTATGTTGCAAGCTCACCAATAGAAGTAACCAAAACCTCCCTTTGGGCCTTCAGTATGCCATGATATTGACAAGCTTAAAAGACTATTAGATTAATCTTAAATACTATATTACTAAAAACCAACAAGCTCAATGTCAAAAATTAAAACTGACCTATCTCTCGTTCTGCTGTTTTCTTCTCCGTAAGCTAAATATGGAGGTATGAGTAAATGACCGCTGCCTCCTTCACCAAACTTAGGTATCCCTATCGTCCATCCTTCAATGACTCCCTGAAGATTGAAACTTATATTATTCCCACTATCAAACTCTACATCATCAGTATAATATCCCTTATAATTAACCGTAACGTTAGAAGTTGAGGTTGGCTTCTCTGAACTGCCTGGCTCGTCTATGACGTAATACATACCATCAACTGTAGAAACTCCTACCCAACCCATAGAATCCATATAGTTATTCATGGCTTTGTCGTATCCTATTTCAGAATCATATAGGTCGTTGTCTCCACAAGAAGACGCTAATCCTACAATAAGGAATAATAATAATAGTTCTATTGCTTTCATCTCTAAAAAATCTAATTGTTAAAATTGTGCCTTAAATAAATATTCAAACGTCAATAGGCTTAAATAAAATACTTTGGAAAATATCTAGAAATCCGAAATCTTAGGACATTCTATTCGACCAAAATACTTCATAATACTGATTCCTAAAAATGTGTAGGAATCATTGTCTTTGCTATTGCCTCTTTGATTACCCTCTTGTCCGAGATCTATCACAGATCTATCAGATAAGGATGCTGCTATAGCTCCTCTAGTTACTGACAACTCTGATTGACTCGGATATGTGCCGCTAACATCATCTAAGTAGTCCGTAAACAATATGCGGTAGGAGTATTCTATGTTGAGACTGAGGTCATATGTAATGTCCCACTTATATCCCGCTCCGACCACTGCACCTGCACTTAGACCCAAATACTCTGACCCAACAGCCTGTCCTTCTGTACCAAAATCTTTTAGACCATACTTGGCACCTTCTAGCTCTGCGGTAGGGTTAAACCTAAATACATTTGCGCCAGCTAATAAATATGGTGTGAAATTCTCTATTGTACTCCCATGAACATAGTTAAAAAAGTTAAACTCTATAGCACTGGAGAGATCGTATATATTAGATTTAAAACTGAGATTTCTAGCTTTTTCAAAATTGTTGGGTGAATCTACATCCGATGCACCCACTGTACCGAAGTTAAGAGAATTCTTAAGAGATATCCTTGTATTGAAGTTCCATCGAGCATTCAGCCCTCCAGCGATGCCTGGCTGTGTTACACTGAGTCTATTATTAAGGTCACCAAAATAAAAACTAGTGCCCAGCCAACCCCCTATCTCCCAGCCCTTCTGGGCATTTATACTAGAAAAAAAGACAGTAATTAATACTAATGATAATAATAGTCTCATTAAAAAAAGTTCGTATACAAAATAAGGTGCAAAAGTAAGAATATCTGTGGGTATATATTAAAACAGCCACTTCTTGCTTGAATGCACCGTTTCTATATCTTGCAAAGCAGCTAAATTTCGATTCTTTGCGATTTCAAAAAGAAAACGCACCGCCCTATTCGTTTGGTATCGAAACCCAATAAACTTTAATAATTGCTTCACCTTGAACTATAAAAACAGATGTGTTATGACTATATTTTATATATTTTTTGTCTACAGATGAAGCCTTCGCCCCTTACAGATACAATGTACATCCCATTTAAGAGGTTTGACATATCTATAGCGTTATTTACCACGATTCCTGATGCCATTTTCACCCCGTTAATTGATATTACATCATATACCATGTGTTGGTTCAGTTTAGTATCTATTTTTATTATATCCATTGTTGGGTTGGGAGAAAAAGACATTTCATCCTCCGTTAAGACTTTAATGTTCGATAGATCCATCTCTTTGAATGTCATAGAGCCAATCACCCCAGTATCACCAGAAGTCCCACCGTTTCCGTTGGCTGCAATTCCTGCAGCGAATACAGTTACATCTCCTGTCCCTGCTTCTGGCGATGTCCATAAAGCAGAAAACTCATCCAAATTACTAGGGCCATTGTGTTCTAGGTAAGTGCGTCCATTAAGCGTAAGTGATTTTGCATTACTACTCACGTCCGATAATGATCCAGCTCCACTATTATCAGCATCTGTAACGACCGTCATCTGAAAACCATATCTTGTAGGGCTCCCTACCGTGGCTTCAACTGCTATAAACATTGAATATGTTTCTCCGGGCCTATACTCTGTAACTTCTTCTCCATCTTTGACTAAAACTATTTGCAGATCTACAGCAAATGGTCCTGCAGATCCGTGACAATTACTACTGGCACATGTAAGTCCGTCTCCAGGAGCGCCTGCCGCACCTTGTCCACTGACAGTACCTCTACCTGCACTGTTTGATAATAATGCTGCGCCTGCCGCAACTAGCATAAATGAGTATATGTATTTTTTCATCCCTTTAAATTTTATAGGCAATTAACTGGTGCCCCTTGATGACCAACTTTGTGTTTTGTGAAACGAATTTAAAACAAAAAAGGCTAGAAGTGTTTCTAGCCTTATAATTATATTTTATTCTAGCGGGCTAGAATATTAATTGCGACCATTTTATTCCTCAATCTCACTTTTCTGCATTTTAATTTACTTTCTTGGACTTGCAGTATTAGTGTTTCTTTTAGAGGTTTTTGCAGATTGAATCATAGATGCTTGTCCTTTTCTGTCTCTATCTGACATTCTCCTCTCATATCTCTTCAATATAAACTTTTTAAACTCTCGCTCCGCTCTGACTAGCTTAATTCTTTTCTTAGCAGACAACACTCTCTCAAGACTATTCATAAATTCAATTTCTAGATTTGTGTATTTTTTCTTTACTTCCATTGCCTGCGATAACATTATTCTAGATTCCTCCTCTGTCATATCATCTATTCTATTTTCAGCTTTTAGATCCCTGCCAATCTCTTTTTTTGCGCCCTGATAGTCATTATAAAGTGGCCAAAATGTTTGTGCCTCTTCTACACTGAAATCTAGTTTTGTAGTAATAAAAGCTATCCTTTGTTGTTCTATTTTTCCTCTACGCTCTGCCCTTTCTCCTCCTCTCTGGGCAGACAGATTTATAGTAAGCATCAGTGTCATTATTAATAATAAGTATCTCATGGTATTTAATATTTAATGGTATTAAAAAAATTCTTCTAATAGCTCATCATCCACATCGAACAGAAAGTCCTCTGAAGATTCGTCTATAAAATATTGCTCCTTTTCGCTTGCAAGTATTTCGTATAATGATTCATCATCAATAAATTCTGAATCAAATATATCTTCCATCGATAACTCTTCAACAATATAATTGTAGTCTTCGCTACCTTCAATCATTGAGTAGGTGGATGTTGTAGGTTCTTCCAATAAACTAGACCACATCATGGTCCCTGCCGATATTAGTATTACAGCTGCAATACTGTACTTGAAATATGATTTAATCGACATTGCTTTACCCTTCTCTTCGCGCCTGATCTTATTCATCACCTGGTCAGGAAGCGACAGAAAATATAGTTCAAGTTTTTCTGTTTCTTGTATATGTTTCATTACACTTACAGATAGATTATCAAAGTAATCTACAGGAACATTATATCCCTCACTATGTTTCCATTCAAAGAGCTTCGGAGCTAAGTCTTTTATTTCTTCTCTAGGACTCATTAGTAATTATGTTTTCTATTTTTTTTGCGGCCAAATGATAAGACGCCTTCAGTGCACCTACTGACGTACTCAACACCTCGGACATATCTTTATAAGGCATCTCATCGTAGTATCTTAAATTGAATACTATTTTCTGTTTCTCCGGAAGTGTATCTATTGCTGAAGCTAGCAAAACTTGAGCCCGATTACCGTCGAAATAGTTATCCGATTTAATGGTGTCTATATTAGAGTTTTCGGCGTCTAATGAAACAGATTTATTTCGTTCTATTTTTCTAAAGTGATTGAGCGACTCATTAGTAGCTATACGATATAACCAAGTGTATAGCTTAGCGTCAGATCTATATTTGTCTAAATTTCGATAAACCTTTACAAATGTATTTTGTAGTACATCGTCAGTATCTTCATGGGTCTTAACAATGCGTCTAATGTGCCAATATAACCGCTCTTGGTACCTTGACATCAATTGACGAAAGCCTTTCTCTCGAGTACTTTTACCCATACATTGTTGCACTATCTGATCGTCGCTATGTTGTACTTTATCCAAAAGTTAATTTATTGTGATTTGCACAAAATATAGTCAATTATTAACCAAAAGCATCAGTAGCTTTATTGTTGCTTCTTTTTTGACTCCTAAATAGAAGGAAGGTTTAACCGGGAGTGTTTTTTGATACACACCCTTATTTTGATGGCCCATACATAGTACGTTAAGAGAGTCACCATTATTCAACAGCCCATTACTGATATCAGTAAGATCATCCCTTGGAATAAAGACACATTTGTCTACAGGGGCCTTTTGCTGAAACGGAGTAAATTCAAAGATCTTTAGGTCCATATTGAAAGTAAATCGGGTTATTTAGAATTAAGGCCTATGAAGAATGTCACTTTGTGAGTTGAACTCTTCATATTTGTATCAAAATATCTAAAACAAACTAAGTATTATTAAAATCTACGCATGTTACGTTGGATAAGTCAGACTATACTGAATGTATTGGGTTGGAAAATATTAGGGGAACCGTCTAACGAACTCAACAAAAAGCTATATATAGTAGTGCCGCATACATCTAGTATGGACTTTTTTATCGGTATGTTAGTAAAGTCAGCGAAGAGCATAAAAGTCACTTTTTTGGGTAAAAAGGCTCTCTTCTTTCCACCGCTCGGTTGGTTTCTAACATATGTAGGTATAGTACCCGTCAAGAAAAACAGCGATCAAATAAATGAAATCATAAATTTATTTAAGTCCAAAGATGTAATGTCATATGGCCTTGCCCCAGAGGGGACTAGATCTAAAGTAGATAATTTAAGATCTGGATTTTACCATATAGCCCATGGGGCTCAGGTGCCTCTGATAATGATCACATTTGATTTTGGAAATAAGATTGTTACTTTCAGAGAGCCTTACCACGTGTCAGACGACAAGGAAAAAGACATGGCCTATATAGAGGACTACTATAAAGGTGTAGTGGGGTGTCGTAAGAAGAGAAGTTTTCGAACTTAAATTGTTTCCACACTATCACCAACCATGGCTATCACTTGCTCATAATACTTAACGTATTGAGGTAAGATGTATTCGATATCAAATTTTTGTGCATGCTCTAATGCATTCTTCCGAAACTGTTTGTGGCGATCTTCGTCTTCTAAAATGTATAACACTTTTTCTGCCATAGCTTCTACGTCTCCTACATCACAAAGGAAGCCTGTTTTGCCGTCTATATTTACTTCTGGTAACCCTCCTATATTCGTCGAAACTACAGGAACTTCACAGGCCATGGCTTCTAGTGCGGCCAGACCGAAACTTTCATTCTGCGATGGTATTATGAATACATCTGCAATCGCCAATAACTCTTCTACTGCATCTTGTTTGCCAAGGAATCTTACATCATCACAAACACCCAGTTCTCTACATAGAGCCTCGCAAACATTTCTCTCAGGGCCATCACCTACAAGTAACAACTTGGCCGGAATTTGCTTATGTACTATGTCAAATACTTTTATGACATCTTCTACTCTTTTCACCTTACGGAAATTCGATACATGAATGAGTACTTTCTCCCCATCAGGCGCTAGTGCCATGCGAAAATGGTCTTTATCAACTTTGCGGAATCTTTCGAAATCGATAAAGTTATATATCACTTCTATCGGGTCATCTATATTAAATATCTTCTCTGTTTCATCTTTCAGCATCTTAGATACTGCCGTGGTTCCATCAGAATTGTTAATACTAAACTCTACGACAGGAGCAAAAGTCTTATCGGCACCCACCAAAGTGATATCCGTACCGTGTAACGTAGTCACTACAGGTATGATAATTCCGTGCGACTTTAGTATCTGCTTTGCCATATATGCCACTGCTGCATGAGGAATGGCATAATGGACATGTAAAACGTCCAACTTTTCATATTTGATCACATCTACCATCTTACTCGCTAACGATGTCTCATAAGGTGCGTATTCGAATAATGGATAATCTGCTCCTGACACTTCATGAAAATATACATTTTCATGAAAATGAATGAGTCTAGCTGGGCGCTTATAGGTGATGAAGTGAATCTGATGCCCCGTTTTGGCCAATGCCAGCCCTAGCTCTGTAGCTACGACACCACTCCCTCCATATGTGGGATAACACACTATTCCTATACGCATCTATTGATAATTTTTATTTTGTGAGTCCTAAGACATATGTTATCAAAGGTCATATTTATTTATTTTTACAATCGTACACAATGTTAATGGCATTTACCTATATTTTGCTCACGAAAAGAGGTTGTTTTTTTTGCAAACGACAAATACGGCTAATTTCCGACAGTACGTAGACACCAAAAGTTGCACCTACCTTGCTAATGGTATATAATATATAGATAAGTTACTTATATTTGTTTTCAGCAATATATCTGGCCTATTGGGTCTTCGAATCTACGCTAAATATCATGCTTAAATAAATTCATATCTAACCATATATTAACTTTTACAATTATAGAGAATGTCTAAATTATCTAAAGAAAAAGAACAAAAGCTCAAAGCGTTAGGATTGGCGGTGGATAAGCTAGAGAAAACATACGGTAAAGGCACTGTGATGAAACTTGGGGACAAACAAGCTGTAAACATAGAAACAATCTCTACTGGATCACTTGGTTTAGATATAGCCCTAGGAATCGGTGGGCTCCCTAAGGGAAGGGTTGTCGAGATTTATGGACCTGAATCATCTGGTAAGACGACATTAGCAATACATGCTATAGCAGAATGTCAGAAAGCTGGTGGAATAGCGGCTATCATAGATGCTGAGCATGCGTTTGATAGATTTTATGCTGAAAGCTTAGGTGTAGACACTGAAAACCTACTCATTTCGCAGCCAGATAACGGCGAGCAAGGACTTGAGATTGCAGAGAATCTTATTAGATCCGGAGCTATCGATATCCTAGTAATAGATTCTGTAGCAGCACTAACACCTAGAGCGGAAATAGAAGGTGAGATGGGAGACTCTAAGATGGGATTACACGCTAGATTAATGTCACAGGCACTTAGAAAGCTTACTGGTAGTATAGGTCGTACTGGATGTTGTTGTGTATTCATCAACCAGCTGAGAGAAAAGATAGGCGTGATGTTTGGTAACCCAGAGACAACGACTGGAGGTAATGCCTTGAAGTTTTACGCATCTGTTAGACTCGACATCCGTAAGTCTGGTTCGGCAATCAAAGACAAAGAGGGTAACGTGGTAGGTAACCCAATAAAGGTAAAAGTTGTGAAAAATAAGCTTGCTCCTCCATTTAGAATTGCTACATTCGACATTATGTTTGGAGAGGGAATCTCTAAGACAGGAGAGATAATTGATTTGGGTGTAGAAAATGAAATCATTCAGAAAGCCGGATCTTGGTTTAGCTACAATGACACAAAAGTGGCACAAGGTAGAGAAGGTGCAAAGAGGTTTATGGTAGATAATCCTGAGGTAGCAGAAGAAATTATGACTAAAATCAAAGCAGTATACGCACCTGAGTTGGTAGATGAAATTCCTGAGGAAGAGAGGTTGACACCAAGTTCATAGTTGGATTCTAAGGTAAACACAATACGAAAGATTATAGAAGGGGCTATCCCAATAGTTTCCGATTTTATAAGAGCGACTTACCTAAAGTAAGTTGCTCTTTTTAATAAAAGAGCAACTCAAAGTGAATTGCTTGAGTTGTGAAAAAATAAGACAATATATCAACTCTCTGTATCGATCAAGAAACATTCTAATTGATCTAGAACTAGTCACACGCCAAATCACGCATAAACAACTAATTTAGTGGTAGGGTTTTTGGATTAGATTATCAAATCTTGTTTTAAATAAAACCTAATTAATTTTTCATTGCACAGTTATAAACAAATCCTAAAGCACAGAAAAAACATAGCCAACACATGTGCGTTCCTCAAAATAGTTTTTGACATAAAAAACACTAAATCTTAAAAATAAAAGAACATGAACACAAAAGAAGAAATCGTAAATGATTGGTTAGCGAGATACACTGGTGTTGACCTTGAAAATTTAGGAAAGTATATTCTACTTGTCAACTTCAACAACTACGTGAAGCGATTCGCAAAAATGAAGGGCGTAAAGGTGGACGGTAAAAACCACAATATGATTTCTGCCACCTATAAGAACATAACTATTATTAATTTTGGAATGGGCAGCCCTAATGCCGCACTTATTATGGATCTTTTATCTGCTATCAAGCCAAAAGCCGTGCTTTTCTTGGGTAAGTGTGGTGGCCTAAAAAAGCAAAACAAAGTGGGTGATCTGATTCTGCCAATCGCTGGTATTAGAGGAGATGGTACGAGTAATGACTATTTTCCGCCAGAGGTACCTGCCCTGCCGGCGTTCGCATTACAGAAAGCAATATCTACAACAGTTAGAGATTTTGAAAGAGACTATTGGACAGGAACGGTATATACAACTAACCGACGAGTGTGGGAGTTCGACGAAGAATTTAAAAGTTATCTTAGTAAGACCAAGGCAATGGGAATAGATATGGAGACTGCCACGCTCTTCTCTGTAGGATTCTATAATAAAATACCAACTGGTGCGCTGCTACTCGTGTCGGATATGCCGATGGTACCTGAAGGAGTAAAGACTAGTAAAAGCGACAAAACCGTTACTATACATTGGGTCGATGACCACCTCAATATTGGTATCGAATCCTTAAGACAGCTAATCAACAATTCTGCGACAGTAAGGCACCTAAAGTTTTAATAAGCAGGTTAAAACAATTAAAAAAAAGTTCCTGCCGGTAACATAAATAGTCAACTCAACGAAGCGAAATATAATCTTAATTTGATTGTCAGTGCGAAAAGAATACTCAAAAATATAGCTCGTAAAATATACATCTTCGGGCACGATATACATTCTCAAGTTAAAAAAATGAAAGAGACAGGAGTTGGCCAACGTCTAGATAAAAATGGCATTTCTTCACTCTTTAAAAAGGTACTTGATGATCACGAACAACAATTAGAAACAGAAACTACACCAGAAGATAGAATTACAAGTAGAACACAATTTTTAGTAGACGCCAACTTAGCCAAATAGTTCGTGAAAAATATCAATAAAAATATCAAACAAAGTATCTATTGGAATTACACCTCCTCAGTAATCATTCATACTATTGCTTTATTAACATCTGCAATATTACTCAAACTACTTTCTCCAAATGATTTTGGTATTCTTGCTATTCTTTTTTTAATGCTTGAATTGGGTTCAATATTTATCGGACAGGGATATGTTTCTGCCATTATTAGAGAAAAAATAATAGACAATACAATCCTTAGTACTGTCTTTTGGATTAATCTCGGTTTTGGTTTTACTGTCGTTCTATTATCATACTTATTAGGAAATAGTTTGGGAGAATATTTCAATATCGAAAATTTAAAAATCTATCTTTCCCTCTTTTCTTTTGCCTATTTACTACAAGCGACCAATGTGGTTCCGCTAGCAATGTTGGAACGCAAACTAGATTTTAAGCAACACTCTATTATACATATCTATGCTACAATCATCGCAGCCATAGTTGCGATATTCTTAGCACTCAATCAATATGGTGTCTATAGTTTGATATGGCGTGGATTGAGTGCTGGTATCGTTGTCACTATTCTCGTATGGTATAAAAGTGGATGGAGACCTTCGTTTGTTTTTAGGTATAATTCATTGAAAAATATACACCAATTTAGTCGGGGCGTGTTGGGCACTCAGATACTGAGATACGGTGCCAATCAATTAGATAGTCTAATGGTTGCAAAACTATTGGGAACATCTGACCTTGGCATCTACAATAGAGCTAAAACTTTTGTTCTAAAGCCGGCAAGAGAAATCAATGCTAAAACGAGATCTGTCGCCTATTCTGCCCTCAGCAAATTAGAAAATCCAGAAGAATATAAAACTACTCTTTTTAAGTTTACCCTTCTACTTGCAATGGTAATTGTTCCTCTTTTACTTATAGTGTTGATCTCTTCCGATACCTTGATATATTCTTATCTCTCATCAGAGTGGTACCCTATGATAAACATAATCAAGCTGCTCGCTATATCGTCTATTATCATATCTACTAGCATGCCTAGTCAGATTATGTTATCTAAAGGTGCATCCTTTACATTATTCAAAACAGAAATGATTACTAACGTTATCAAGGTCAGCGTATTACTTTTTGCATTTAAATTTGCCAATCTATTAAGTATCGTTACTTTATTTTTACTAGGTCAAGTGTTGTCTAATTTACTACAAAACATAGTGGCTTACCGTTCCGTTCAAGGATATAAGTTGATGATCTGGAAATATCATATCCTTCCTATCTTTGTGGCATTCATAGTTTATGGCTTAGCCGTTCTTATAGACCAATATGTAACCTACAGTATATTTTCTATGGTTTGTAAATTGATTATTTGTCTTTCCATCTATGGCTACTATGCTTGGAAAACCTACCCAGAAATTCTCAAGAGTATTAGGAACTAACGCAAGCCTTATTTTTAAAACATTTATTGTGAATTAGATACTATAAGTTTGCTTGAACAATAAATTAATAATGAAAAAAAGCACCTTGTGTTAGTCCTTCACTATTCCAATCACAAACAACAAAATGAGTATTTCAAGAGAGTTAAATAAAAGAAGTAATGCGAAATGTGAGCTCTGCGGAAACGAAGAAAATCTCTTATCTTATATTGTCTTTCCAAAATCTGGAGAGAAACTAGAAGAACAAATCGCTATTTGCAATACTTGCCTCACTCAAATGGAGGGCGACGATCTTGACAAAAACCATTGGAGATGTCTTAATGATAGTATGTGGAATGCCGAACCTGCAATACAAGTAGTATCATATCGAATGCTACACAGACTCAATGATGAATCTTGGGCACAAGACGCTATCAACATGATATATATGGAGCCTGATACTATGGAATGGGCACAAGAAGGTATAGAAAACGAATTAGAAAAAATCATCCACAAGGACAGTAACGGTAACATACTCGAAAATGGAGATACAATAACTCTCATACAAGACCTAAATGTAAAAGGTGCAGGCTTTACTGCTAAACGTGGGGCTGCTATGCGTCGTATCAGATTGGTACATGATAATCCCGAACATATCGAGGGGAAAATAGACGGTCAACATATAGTCTTGTTGACGCAATACGTCAAAAAACAACCGAAGGACTCTAAGTCCTAAACAAAACCGATTTATCTCTGAATGTTAAGAGCAACTAAAACTAATTGCGTTTTATCTAACCTTCTCTATAGTAACGATTGACAACTTGTTAATTGGACCATAGATATGTGGAAATATTTCTCCTGTAGATACGGCCAATTCTTCTCTAAGCGTAGAAGTAGCATCTAGCAAATCTGTATCTATTGTCAACTTCAACAGGTCGTTTACACCACTATAATGTCTATTTAACACTCCTGCGATTTGTGTTGCTCTAGAGGCATGTATAAATCCTTCTTGGTCTAGTGATGCGTGGACATAATTAGATGATTCCAGTTGTTCCTCCCAAGAAGACACTGCTACGATATGGTAGATAATGTTCAATGTAAATATCTATGCTTTGAGTTTTTCTATGAGCTGCGTTAAACTAAGGTTTCCTTGGTCTCCAGTAGTCATTTCTTTAACGGCAATCACTCCTGCTTCTACTTCATCGCTTCCAATAATAGCTACATATGGAGCACCAGTACCGTTGGCATACTTCATTTGTTTTTTCATTTTAGTGTTCTCTGGATATATATCTGCAGATATACCTGCGGCCCTGAGAGCACTTACTTGTCTACAGGCATACCTGTGACTCTCAGTATCAAACGAAACAAAAAAGATATCGATACTCTTTGTCACTGATTCTGGAAAAAGATTACACTCTTCCATGACATCATATATACGCTCCGCTCCAAAAGAAACACCTACACCGGACATGTCCTTGAGACCAAACGTGCTCGTAAGATCGGCATACCTTCCTCCACCAGAGAGGCTTCCCATCTTGAGATCTGGATGGGTCGCAGTATCCGCTACTACTTCGATAATACACCCTGTATAGTAACTCAGTCCGCGAGCTAACGTAAAGTCAAATTCAATTTTATTCTTGAGCGCATAGTCGGACATATAATCCATCACTTCTTTCATCTCAGACACACCTAACATACCTGTTTCACTATCAGCTAATTTAGTGGCGATTAGGTCTATATCGTGCAATTGTATTAGGTCAAGTATTGTAGACGCTGCATTGTCATCCATTCCAAGGTTGGTGAGCTCTATTGCTACTTTATCCCTACCTATTTTATCAAGTTTATCTATCGCAACAGTTACACCAATAAAATTATCTGACTGTCCGGTGACCTCCGCAATCCCTTGTAATATTTTTCGATTGTTGAGTTTGATGATGACATCTAGATCTAATCTTGCGTATACCGTATCTAGTACCTGTAATAGCTCCGCCTCATACATCAAAGAGTCTGATCCTACCATATCCGCGTCGCACTGATAAAACTCTTGGTACCTGCCCTTCTGAGGTCTATCCGCACGCCATACAGGCTGTATCGCATATCTCTTAAATGGAAACTGAATATCATTCTGGTGCATAGAAACGTACCTGGCTAATGGTACGGTAAGGTCATATCGCAGTCCACGCCTGGAAATTGAAGACAACATTGCGTTACTATCCTTTTTGGCAAGAGCCGCTGGATTTGCCTTAGCTAAATAATCTCCATTATTAAGTATCTTAAATAGTAGCTTGTCTCCTTCATCTCCGTACTTGCCAGTAAGCGTCTGCAGCAGTTCTATCGCAGGTGTCTCTATTGGCAAATAGCCATACGTCTTGAATACTTCCTTGATATGATCAAAAATATAATTGCGCTTAATTACTTCTGATGGTAGGAAGTCCCTAGTTCCTTTTGCGATTGCAGGTTTGCTCATGTCCTTTATTAA
>TARA_B110000037_G_scaffold196429_1_pt1 | contig 16719 bp, 20 predicted proteins | sample TARA_B110000037 | Tara Oceans TARA_B110000037 (sample SAMEA4397196) | marine metagenome | biome: Polar Biome; feature: [MIX] marine epipelagic wind mixed layer (ENVO:01000061); material: water (ENVO:00002006), including particulate matter (ENVO:01000060) such as... | depth 10-100 m
CCGCGGCGGTGGCGGCGGTGGCCGCGACGGTGGTCGCTGGTAATCACTTTACGGGAAACTAATTCCCGAAACATTCCACGCCCGGCTCCTTCTCGAAGGGGTCGGGCGTTTTCTTTTGTCCGCTACCTGAACTGACGCTGCTCTTCCCGATATTCATAGCCCGCACCCGCGAGCCTCGCAATCAGGATATCCTCGGAAAGCCCATGCGTCTTTACCAGATCGTCCAGCGATTCGGAGTAGTTCCGAAGTTCGGTATTTACCAATCCCACCAGCAAATGCGCATCCATGTTTTCAAAGTTGGACAAATCCATGGGCTGAAACTGACACCATCCACTGGCTCCCTGCAAGCAGGCTAATTGTTCCTTTGGAATCACTGAGCTGCTCCTGGAATATTTATTCCACAAGACCAGCAGACATCGAAGTTTCCCGGATTCGTTTCTCCACACCCCGGACACGTTTTCTCAAGATCCGCCCCGACAATATTTTCTTTGTGTCTGCGACGAATCAACTCCATCGCCCTCTCGTAGTCCTCCTCATTAATCACGCAGAGAGCTGGAAAAAACTCGGGGATCGGAATCTCGGCAAGACCCGACATTGTCAGATGTTTATTGCGCACAATGGTCGGAATGCCGGCATCTTCCAAGACGGATTGGAAATACCCGACCTTCGTATAATCCCTTTCGCGGAAGAGCTCTTTCATGATGGCTACGTTCTACCACAGGCAGCTAAAAGCCATTGAAAATTCACCATTTCACCCTTCACCATTGAAATACCAAAGCGATTCTTTTACTTCCTACCTAAGTGAGGCTATCAATTGTGCATGACTCGAAATCCAATCGTCCCTGCCCTCGGAGCAGCTCTCCTCGTTTCCACCTACTCGCACGCCCAGGAATCGTTTAGGGACACCCTTCCTGAATTCGATGCACTACGCACCACATTCACCCAAACGGGAGACATGGATATCGATGGAAACCCCGGCGACCTCTCCATTTCCAATTATAAATTAAGTTCATTTCTCTCCAAGCCAATCCCCCTGACAAGCGATCTTACACTCATCCCTATCTTTTCCTACGGCCTTACCGAACTTGATTTCGATGGGACGGGTGCTGCATTCCCGATCCAGGACGAGAATCTTCACTCGGCATCACTCTCCGCCATTTTCATCCAGAACTACCGTGATTCCCCATGGTTTGCAGTCGGCTGGACACGCGCTGAACTGGCAACGGATTTCCAAGGGATTGACGGTGAGGATTTTACCTTCGATATCGCTCTTGGAGTTGGATACCGCGTGAATGATACATTCACCATCGGAGCAGGTTTTGTCGTAACCAACCTCAATGGCGATGAAGAAATCTTCCCGGGTCTCAACTTCATCTGGACTCCAACTGAAAAATTTACCGCAGGAGTGTTCGGCCCCAATATTATCGCTCGCTATGATGTGAACGACTCATGGTTTGTCAGCCTGAACGGCTCGCCAGGCGGTGGAAACTGGAACATCGACAACGCTGCAGGCCAGTCCCGCACCATCCAGCTCAGTTCCTACTGGCTCGGTATCAATACGAACCATCATATCGCAGGTAAACTCTGGTTCAGTGCAGGTGTTGGCTACACTTTTGCAAATGAGATCGAAGCTGGAGGAAACTACGGTAACGGCCCAAGCTTCTCCCGCGATATGGACGGAGCACCTCTCGCACAAATTTCCCTTAGTCTCCGCAAATGGTAAACCGCAAGCCTTTCACGGTTTAGCAGATTTCTCAAACGGCTCCCGTCTCATGGCGGGAGCCGTTTTTCGTTTTGTATCCCTGCCACCGACCAGACATCCTCCCTTCAGTGCCCGCATTTTCCCAACAAAAAATGGTAATGAACCTCTCCCTTGCGGTGGCGGTATTATTGCTAGGCGGGAAAGTGTTCGCTGCGGTTCTCACCGGCTCGTCAGCAATTTACTCGGATGCGGTGGAATCCGTAGTGCATGTGTTTGCTGTCGCCTTTGCCGCATGGGCTCTGCGCCTTTCCCACAAGCCCGCCGACGACACCCACCACTTCGGGCACGACAAGATCTCCTTCATATCCGCAGGTTTCGAAGGCGCAATGATCGCCGCCGCCGCCGTCCTCATCATTTATGAAGCGGGAAACCAGTTCGTCCACGGCGTGGAGATTTCGTATCTCGGACTCGGGATCGGGATCACCGCCGGAGCTGCAGTGGTGAATCTCGCCCTCGGCCTTTTCGCTCGTCAAAGTAGGCAACCGCACCTCCTCCCCTCTCCTGCGTGCAAACGGCACTCACGTGCTCACTGATGTGTGGTCGAGCGCAGCAGTTCTGGTCGCTCTCTTTCTCGTCAAAGCAACCGGCTGGGTTTGGTGGGATCCTATCGCAGCTATTTTCGCAGCACTGAACATCTTCCGGGTTGGTTTGAAATTGATCCGCGAAAGCCTGCGCGGCCTCCTCGATGAGGCCGATCCCATCATCGAACAACAGGCGCTGGATATCCTTGATCAGGAAACCTCATCCCGGAACCTAGCCTACCACAACTTCCGCCACCGCCACTCCGGTCGCTCCCATTGGGTCGAGTTCCACCTCGTCTTCCCCGATGATATGACCGTTGAAAAAGCCCACCACGAGGCCACGGAAATCGAAGCAACCGTGGCAAAACTCATCGCGCCTGAAGGCCGTGTCATCACCCATCTCGAACCCCGCTCATCCGAGCAACGCATCGAGACTTGGGAAAAGCCGTGAGGAAAGATTCCCCCTACCCGATCATAATCTTGTATGCCCAGAAGAGCATCAGCAGCGTCCCAGTTGCGAGCAGCATCATCATCGCCAGGCTGTGGCGCTGGGTGCGGAGGACGTTCTCAATCTGACCGCGGCTGAGACTTTGCTCAAAGCGATTGATTTTCTGCCGCTCTTTGATCTCCGCCATAGGAGGCATCGTGCAATCGCGCTCTTTTTTCTCCAGAGCCAGTTTCGCCGGAAGTTTCACAAATTCACGGTGGGCTTGCTCCAGCTTCCGCTCCTTTTCACGAATGGCTATGAGTTCGCCTTCTTCTTTAAAGAGACTTGCCTGTTTGAGTTTTGCCATGGTGCTACTTGATTAGGTAAACGATGAGTGCGAGCCCGCCGAGAACCACGATAGGTAAGTTAAACGCCAGTCCGTTCATGAACTGGGCTTTGAATTCAGTTTCGCCCGCACGCGCCTTGACCCTGCGGCGTCCGCCTTTAGAGGCACCCCCGAAGATGCCGCCCGAGCGAGTCCCTTCGAAATAAGCTGCAGCCTGGTCGTATTCATCTGCTGCCAGATCCGTGACGATAGTCGCCTTGTCGAGTTTCTCGTGGAGATTGTCACGAGTCCATTTTTCGGGATCGTGCTTCTGGATCTTGTCGAGATGCTCCGCAAAGCAAGTACGGCACTGCTCAAGGTGGTCGGTCTCCTCCCGAACTTCATACAGCTCGCGATCGATCAGCGTGATGGTCGAAGACAATTTCTCAGTAAGCTCCACCTGCTGGGAAAGGAATGCGCGCTTGCGGCTGGTCAGCTCTTCAAGTTCGTGCTTTTTGCGCTCCAGTTCTTCACGCTCCTGCTGGATCCGCTCCAGTTCGAGCTGGGCGCTTTTGATCTTATCGTCGTAGTCGTCCTCGCGCTTTCCGCGCTTCGGAATTTCCATTTGTTTGGAACGGACATTGATTGGGTGGGTGTATTCGGAGGAAGCAGGCATAGGAAAAAGGAAATACAGTTCGTATCTCTTAATCAATTTCCTTACTCAATGCCAGCGAAATATTCAAGAAACATGAAACAGATTGACTAGGCGTAGCGGTTAAATCCAGGGAACCTGAGGAATCCAACGAGAGCCTGCCCTGATCCTTTTGCAAAATCCACAGCCAGAGAACTAGGTGCTGAGATTGCAGCGACGCAAGGAATTCCCACAGCCAAGGCTTTCTGCATAATCTCAAAAGATACCCTCCCTGAAACGAGAAGCCAGCAATCCGAAGTCGGAATCCCCTCCCCGAGCGCGTGACCGATTACTTTATCCACCGCGTTATGCCTGCCTATGTCCTCGCGTAGGGCGAGCAACTCTCCATCGAATCCAAACAAACCTGCGGCATGCAGCCCTCCTGTCGCCGAGAAATTCTCCTGACGGCTGCGAAGCTCAGCGGGAGCCGAAAGCAAAATTTCTGAAGACGGCATCCGCTTCGTTTCAAGTTTGGGAAACTCCAAGAAAATCGCATCTAGAGTGGCCTTCCCACAAATCCCACAGGACGAACCGGCATACATGTTCCGCGTAAATTTCCCCAGGTCCACACGCTCCCCGTCATTAAGGAACACAAGTATCCGGTTCCCATCCGCCTCCACCTTCCTAACCTGAGCTGGAGATTTCAGAATCCCTTCGGTCACGAGAAATCCCGTCACCAGATCCGTATCGAAACCCGGGGTTCGCATCAGCACCGCTACCGGGTGACCGTCCAAACGCACCTCCAACGGCTCTTCGGCCACGACGTAATCAATCACGCTTCCACTAGCCCCGTTCGTATACCTTTCGATCCCGAACTCGCGGATCGCCATCTGCGTTTCATCCATCCCGAAACCTGCATACTCCCGCAACCCTAAGCGAAGCAAATTTTCCGACTTGTAAGCAACCGTCTTCACGCTTCGTATAGCAGCAACATGAAAAAAATCACCACAGCCTTTCTCGCAGTGCTGGGCGGAATCGCCTTCGCAGCTAACGAAATCCCACCAGTTCTCGCCATAGGCTCCGATCTACCATCGTTTTCGCTCCCGGGCATTGATGGGAAAACTCATACTCAGAAAGATTACGCGGATGCGAAAGTCCTCTGCATCATTTTTACCTGTAACCACTGCCCCGATTCCGTCGCAGCCGCTGCCCGCACCCAGGATATCCACGAGAAATACAAGGACAAGGGCGTCGCCATCGTCGCCGTGAACGCGAACAACGCCGCGAGCCTTCGCCCCGACGAACTCGGCTACTCGCCCTACAACGATTCCTTAGAGGAAATGAAGCCCTTCGCCGAGAGCTATGGATGGACTTTCCCCTACCTCTACGATGGTGATGCCCAGAAATTCGCCACCGCCTGTGGTGCCCAATCCACCCCCCACGTTTTCGTTTTCGATGGAGACCGCAAGCTGCGCTACACCGGCCGCATGGACGATTCCCGCAGCTCTTCCGCACCTGTTGAAAATTCCTATCTCCGAAATGCCTTCGACGCGATCCTCGCCGCAAAAGAAGTTGAAGAGCCGGTAACACGCTCCTTTGGTTGTTCCACGAAATGGCTCTTCAAGGGTGACAGCGTCGCCGAGGAACAGAAGAAATGGGAGGAGATACCTGTCACCCTAGACGATCTCAACGAGAGCACTGCTAAACAGCTCCGCGCTAACAAATCTGGCAACGTCCGGGTGATTAATTTCTGGTCCACCACCTGTGGTCCGTGCGTCGCTGAGTTCCCAGATCTCGTCGAAACCTATCGCCGTTTCCAGAATCGCAATGTCGATTTCATCTCGATCTCCATGGATCCCGTAGAGGACAAGGCGAAGGTCAAAAAATTCCTCGAATCTCGCCACGCAGCCCTCTCGAAACGCACCCAGAAATCCATGAAATCCGAAGGCCGCACCTCGAACAACTACATCTGGGTTGGCGACAATGCAGACAAACTCGCCGAAGCAATCTACTCCGAGTGGACTGGCGCGCTACCCCTCACCGTGATCGTTTCCCCTGAAGGAAACATCCTCTGGAACCACAGCGATGAGATCGACGTGGTCGAACTCCGGACACAGATCCTGAAAGGACTGAAATAAGCGCCTTCCGTGAACCCGCCACTCATTGATCCGCCAGCTCTTGTCACGGGGCAGACACTCTTGGTGGATGGCGTGATCTCAGTGGGTGCCACCTAAACCGTTCCAAAAAAATAGGTAGCTCCGATTACTACGCGATCCCGTAATATACGAATTACAAAAACATGGCAACATAGCTTCAGCAGCCGGAGCTGAATCGCTTCCCCCATTCCGCTCAAACTGTGTCCCGGATTCTCCACAAAGGGGGCGGTGCCGAAAGGTTCCGCCCCTTGCCTTTTCCAAACACGTAGTCATTCTCTTCACAATCCTATGAAAAGTGCCCCTTCTGCGCTGAAGAGATCCAAGACGAAGCCATTAAGTGCAAGCATTGTTCCGAGTTTCTGGATGGCTCGAACCGGCATATTCATTACCCTCCCCCTATCCCCACAAACCCGGCAAACACTCTGCCCTAGTATTTCAGCACGACGTTTATCGTCATCATGCTTCTCAGCGTCGGCCCGCTTGCCCTACTTCTTATTTGGGCGCGCCCGAAGCTTTCCGTGAAGTGGAAAGTCGGCATTACCATTATCGTCCTACGATTCACATGAGGGCTGTGGCTACTCACCGAATACGCAATAAAGTCACTCAAAGACTCTTTGGAGTTGTATCAGAACATGGGCATCTGAGCCGTTATCCCCACTTGCAAAACGGCTTATCTAATCCCATCGTCCACCTATGAAAATCTGGCTTTTCCCGCTTTGGTTCCTGTTGGCACTTCCGCTTGCGGCACAATCCTATGCACCCGTAAGGGAAAAGCCTCCGCAGATCACCCGCGAGTTCCGCGCTGCATGGGTCACCGCCATTTACAACATCGACTGGCCATCGAAATCCGGCCTCGCCGCCTCCACCCAGCAAGCGGAAGCACGTGCCATTCTCAACAAGCTCGTTTCCCTGAAAATGAACGCCGTGATCCTCCAAGTGAGGCCGCACGCCGACGCCCTCTACGCATCGAGCAAGGAACCATGGTCTCCGTGGCTCACAGGAACCATGGGCAAATCTCCCGGCTACGATCCCCTAGCCTACTGGATCCAACAGGCACAGGCACGCGGAATTGAAGTCCACGCCTGGTTCAACCCCTTTCGAGCCCTTTCTAACACCTCCCACTCCTGCAACGGAAACCACATTTCTCGCACCAAGCCGCACATCATCAAGAAATACGGCACCATGCTCTGGTGCGATCCATCGCACCCCGATACCCGCTCCCAAGCCCTCAGCGTGATCCTCGATGTCGTCCGCCGCTATGACATCGATGGAGTCCACCTCGACGACTACTTTTACCCATACCCAAAACCCGGACTCACCTTCAACGACGGAAAATCCCCCGCACAGCGCCGCGCCGTGATCGATTCCTTCGTCAGCCAACTTTACTCCTCCGTAAAAAAGCAGAAGCCCTGGGTGCGGGTCGGCATCAGCCCCTTCGGCATCTGGAGACCCGGCGTCCCCGGCGGTATTGAAGCGGGTCTCGATTCTTACCAAGACCTCGCAGCCGATTCCCGAAAATGGTTGAAAAACGGTTGGGTGGACTACCTTGCCCCTCAGCTTTACTGGCGCATCTCTCCACAGAAGCAAAGCTACTCCGCCCTACTCGAATGGTGGCGCGGACAGGGTTCCCGTCCCGTGTGGCCGGGCATCGCCACCACTCGCATCCAGTCTTCAGAAGACCCCGGACGACCAGCCTCGGAAATCGTCAAACAGATCGGACTCTCCCGGAAAATTGGAAGGAACTGGGTCGGGCACATCCACTGGAGCGTAAAAGGCCTGATGAAAAACCTAGGTGGTATCACCGACCAACTCTCCAAAGTATATACCCAACCTGTCGCCGTCCCACCAATGCCATGGATCAGCAAAAGCGCACCCAACGTGCCCGGTGCCGGTGCAATCGTCCAAGGCGACAAGACCTCCGTCCGATGGGAGACCGGAGGAACCACCGCCAAAGTCGTAGTCCAAGCACGCTACGGCAAAACTTGGCGCACAGCCGCAATCGTCCCCGCCAGAGCGAAATCCATATCCATCCCCCGCGCGGACGCCGTCGCCGTCTCTGCACTCGACCGTTTCGGAAATTCCTCCGCTCCAAAAGTCCTCGCTATCCGCTAATCCGGAATCGAAATTTCCCCAACTCGCCACAAAACCCCTTCGACATGAAAATACTTCTCTCACTTTTACTAACCCTCCCACTCATGGGAGCCGAGATCAACACCCTCACCACCGAGGAAAAGGCCGATGGCTGGCAGTTGCTCTTCAACGGCCACGATCTGAACAACTGGCGCGCATACCGTTCCGAAGACAGGCCAAAGGCCGGCTGGAAAGTCGAAGAAGGAATCTTGAAAAAACTCCAAGGTATCCCCGGAGGAAACATGATCACAAAAAGGAAATTCAAGGACTACACTCTCACTTGGGAAGGGCGAGTCTCTCAAAAAGGAAACAACGGCCTCAAGTATCTCGTCTCCGAAGACAGAGCTAGCGCACCCGGCCTCGAGTTCCAGATCCTCGATGACAACGGCCACCCTGATTCGAAAAAAGGTGCAAAACGCCAAACGGGAGCCCTTTACGATATTTTCCCACCTGCCGAGGACAAGATACTCAAGCCCGTGGGCGAATGGAACCGCTCCCGTATCATCGTCCAAGGAAAGCACGTGGAGCATTGGATCAACGGCTCCCCCGTTCTCAAATACGAACTTGAAAGTCCGGAATTGATCGCCGCCATAGCCAAGAGTAAATTCAAAAAGGCTGCGGGATTTGAGAAAAAAATCGAAGGCCACATCATGCTCACCGACCACAACGACGAGTGCTCGTTCCGTAACGTAAAGATTCGCCCAGGGGTCACGAAAAATTGAGCTGAATTCTGTATCTCGAAAAAGTCCATAAAACTTTGAACGTTCACTCCACCTAGGGGTCTTATCCCGTGAAGACCGTGCGAAAGGCGTGTTTTCATGTAAGGGTGAACAGCAGTTGTCAGCCTCAAAATGCCTTTGGGTGTGTTGAAGTTGTTCAGCTTGGCCGTCGGGGTGGGTGCCTCGGCGGCCTTTTTTTGCCCTCCTCCCAAACCCGAAAAGGCGCGAGAACGGAAAATATTCCATCGGAGACATATCCGAAGACCCTAACATATTTACATTGTCACGGCATCCGGATTGCACTTCCATACCGTCCCTGTTCCCAAAAGCCCTCTATGATTAGCTCAACCTCGCAACTCCAGCAGTTCCTAGAAAGCTGCCAACCTATCGGCGGCAAGAAGATTTGCGCCATCGATACCGAGGCCGATAGTTTGCACCGCCATCGCGAGTCCCTCTGCCTGATCCAGTTCACCGCAGGTGACGATTGCGTGCTTATCGACCCCCTAGCCATCGATGATCTCAGCCCCCTGGACGAATACCTCCGGGACGCAATCGTCTGGATGCATGGCGCCGATTACGACATGACCATGCTCAAGCGTGAGTTCGGAAACCTGCCCGAAACCGTCTATGACACCCAGATCGGAGCACGCCTCCTCGGGGTACAGAAATTCGGCCTAGGAAACCTAGTAGAACATTATTTTGATGTCGTCCTGTCGAAATCTTCACAAAAGGCAGACTGGGGAAAGCGCCCGCTTTCCCAGAAGATGATCGACTATGCCCTCAACGACGTCCACTACCTCTTGGAAATGGGCGACATAATCGTCAGTCAACTGAAGGAAAAAGGTCGCTACGAATGGTTCACCCAAAGCTGCGAAGCCGCCCAAGTAAAAGTCGCCGACCGCGACGACTCCAAGGAAGACCAGTGGCGCATCAACGGCTCAGGGAAACTCGATCCCTACGGCCTCGCCTGCCTCCGCGCCCTTTGGCACTGGCGCGACAAGGAAGCCGAGTCCTGGGATAAGCCTTCCTTCATGGTCGCCCCGAACCGGGTGCTCATCGAGTGGTGCCTACTGCTCTCTGATGGCAACAAGGTCGATCTCCCCAACCATTACCGCGGCGACCGCGTGAAACGTTTCCGCGAAATGCTCAACGAAGTCAAAGCCCTTCCGAAATCGGACTGGCCTACCCGTCCTGTAGTAAAGCGCCGCAAGCGCGACCGCGATTTCGACGACCGTGTCGATTCGTTCATCGCCAAGCGCAACGCCATCGCGAATGACCTTGGAATCGACGGATCCCTGATCGCTTCCCGCGCCGTAATCGAATCCATCTCCGCCAGCGAAACCACCCCTGAGGATCTCCTCATGGGCTGGCAGCTCAAGCTCCTCGAAATCTGAGGAGACATCAATTCCAGTCCGACCCGCGAGTCTTCTTCGTTGATGTTTGGATTGGAAAATCCAATGTTCCCTTCCATGCCCGCTGACACCAGCACCCAGTTTTTCACGAGCGACAAAGCATTCAAGCTTCGCGATGGCTCCTCCTTGCCCTCGCTCACCCTTGCGTATGAGACCTGGGGCGAGCTGAATGCGGATGGATCGAACGCCATCCTCCTTTTCCACGCTCTTTCCGGATCCCACCACGCCTCTGGCCACAACCCTGGAATCCCCGGAATCGGCGATCTCTGGCAACCCGAACTTCACGACGGCTGGTGGGAAAATATGATCGGCTCCGGAAAAGCCATCGACACGGATCGCTATTTCGTCATCTGCCCGAACTATTTGGGCGGCTGCTACGGCTCCACCGGCCCGGCTTCCATCAACCCGGCAAACGGAAAGCACTGGGGTTCCGATTTCCCCTCCGTTTCTGCAGCTGACCAGGTCAATGCAGTCGCGCTACTTCTCGACTCGCTCGGGATTGCAACACTCCACGCAACCATCGGACCCTCCGTCGGCGGACTGATTTCCCTCACCTTTGCCACCCGACTCTCCCACCGCGTCCGCAATATCATCACCGTCGCCGCCGGTTTCAAAACCACCGTCCTTAACCGCTTGATCCTCTTCGAGCAGATTCTTGCAATCGAGAACGACCCGAATTTCAACGCCGGCGATTTCTACGGAAAAAATCCTCCTACCTACGGCCTAGCCCTCGCGCGAATGATTTCGCATAAGACCTTCGTCCATCTCGACTCCATCGAGAATCGCGCACGCCAAGACATCATCCAAGCAGATGACATACTCGCCTGGTACCGTGTCAGCGATCAGTTTCAAAGCTACATGCTTCACCAGGGGAAAAAATTCGTCCGCCGATTCGATGCGAACACCTACCTCCGCATCATCGATATGTGGTCCCGCTACGACGCCCTTTTCGAAGGCGACGCCGAAACCCCAGAAGAGCTATTTGCGAAGTGCAAGGCAGCCGATCAAAATTGGCTCGTTTTCTCAATCGATTCCGATTTCTGCTTCTATCCCGAGGAACAGGCCGAACTCGTCAAGTATTTGGAAAGCGCAAAAGTCGCCCCCATGCACATTACCGTCCATTCGGACAAAGGGCACGACTCCTTCCTCCTCGAGCCGGATCTCTACACCCCGCACATCGCCTGGATGCTCCGCTAAACCACCATGGTTCGTTTCTCTATATTCATCGCCGCCGCAGCCATTATCGGCCTCGGCGTCATCGGTATGAACCAGTTGGATAAGGACAATGGCATGGCCTTCCTTCTTGGAGCACTCACCCTCGGCGGCGGATTTCTCATCTGCGGCCTCTTCAGCCTGAAAATGCAGTGGCACGGAATCGTCGGCGCAGGCGTCCTCGCACTCCTAGGCCTCGGACGCGGTATCTTGAACCTCCCAGGTATCGCCCAATTCTTCTCCGGCGACCGCCCACGAGGCAGCGCCCCCGCCTTCGAACTCGCCACCCTAATCATCTGCGCCTACCTGCTCCTCCGCATCTGGCAGGCATGGACGCGGGAGCTCATCCGGCGGAGGATGGAAGAACCATTCGAAGAGTAGGAGCAATCCGGCTCGGATCCAACTATTCCCCTTCCGGTTTTGGGGATGTTTCTTTCGACTTCTCCAGCTCGGACTTCGGCAGAAGATCCACCCACTGGTGCAGTTCGTAGCCACTACCGAGACCGCCGATTTCTGCGAGTAGTTCATGGCATTTCTGGCGCCATTTCTCGTAGTCCGGCGGACCTTTCGTTTTCTCACGGCTGCCAGGGAAAACCACGTAGCTCACGTTAAGATCAGAAACGGGTCGATTATAGGGAGTGGCTCTGGAGTTCAACTCCTTCGCCATTCGCAGTGATGCCTCGCCGACTTTAAACGTAGGGCCACCATCGCCAACGATGCAGGGATAGACCTTCTTACCGTAAATCACGACCGCGTAGTCGCCGACTTTCGGCGCATAAGAATCGCTCATCGCGGTGAGGAGGGTTACCGGAATGACGATGAACGGATCATATTCGGCGATGAGGAAACTACGTGATTTCAAATCGGAGATGCCCCGTTTCAGCATTGCGATTCTACCCTTTAGCCATTTCTTCCGATCAGTCGAGGTGCCGCTAGCTTTGAGTTCCTTGGTTCCGTTGGCGACCCGCTTCTCCCAACCAGCGATCATCGGATTCGGGGTTTTTGACCGCTTTTTCCAACCGTAACTCGTGAAAGGCTGATAGTAAGTGGAGTTCACAATCGAGTCCGGCATTGTCGATAGCCGGTCACCATCAGATCCGTCCGAGACTACATCCATTTCCGCCTGCATGAAAAATACCCGCCTACCACCTTCCGTCCGCATGTGAAGGATGGTCTCGCAGTCATAGACGTTGTGCTTGGTGAGGAGTTCGTTGAGCGCATTCGCATCGCGGCGGATGCGTCCGGCCTTGTTGTCGTAAAGGGTATTGAACCAAGGGGAAACCTCAGCCTTTTCGAGCAGTGCCGGGAGCGAGGGGAGGATTTTCGAAAGGTCGGGGTTAGATTTTTCCAACTCGGCTATCGTCTTCGCTGCGGCGGGCAGTTTCAGCTTCAGCTCGTAGTTTGCGGTGTAGCTGTCCTTGTCCGCCCGCTCTGCGGAAGCAATTCCGCCTTTCTCAAACGTGATCTCCGTCTTGAACGGAATCCCACTACGCATCTTCCGCACATCTTCGACCTTCCCCAAAGGCAGCGGAGGTGCTGGTGGTGATTCGCCGTCCCTGGCATCGGCGCTTGCCGCTTCCTGCTTGGCCAGTGCCTTCCTCATTGCCGCGAGTTCCCTTGCGAGATCCTCCTCCATTTCCGCTCGGAGTCGCTCTTCCACTCGGCGGGTCAGGGTATCTTTGTCAACACCCGTATCTGGCCTCCTACTTTCCAGTATCTGTTTGAGATTCCGGCTCACCTTGCCAGGGATTTCCGTAAAAAAGGAACCGAGCAATGCAGCTATCAGAATCAGGAAACCGAGCCCGAACCAAGGAACCCCCCTCCTCTCCAGAGTGCGTTTGTAATTCTTTTCTTCCATGTCCCGAAGACTAAACGCAGGAGAACCAAGGAATCAACCGATCTTCTCACTCTTCCGAAACTTCGAAACCTCAAACAGAATACTGAATTTTCTTTCCAAAAATACCCACTTTTGTCTTGCCAACGGCGTTGCTTTACCTAGGTTTCGCGCCCCATGCCAAGAGTAGGAGGAAAAGCAAAAACACGTAAGGCCGTCGCCAAGCGCTTCAAAGTCACTGGCACCGGGAAGGTACTCCGTCGTAAACAAGGAAAACGCCACTTACTGCAAGGTAAGAGCCGCAAGCGCAAACGCGCTCTCGGTCAAGCGACCCTCGTTTCCAAAGCCGACATCAAAAATGTCAAAGAGAACCTTCCTTTCCATTAACTAGAAACGAAGCAACGACCATAGCTCCGTCCGCATATCGGACGGCCTTTACGCAGCCTAATCCGGAAAAGCCGGAGACACGAACAGGTGAGACTGCGGAAGGAATGATAAAAAACGACTTGTTCACAACCAACAGAATACAATGCCAAGAGCAACTAACTCTCCCGCCAGTCGCAAGCGCCGCAAGCGCACGATTTTGCGGGCAAAAGGCTTCCGCGGTTTCCGCTCGAAGCTCTTCCGTTACGCCAAGGACGCAGTCCGCAAAGCGCAACAGTACGAATATCGCGACCGCAAGAAGCGTAAAGGTCAATTCCGCCGTCTCTGGACACAGCGTATCAACGCTGCCGTTCGTGCCGAGGATATGACTTATTCCCGCTTCATCGAAGGCCTTAAAGCCGCCGGTATCGAAGCAGACCGCAAGATCCTCTCGGATCTCGCGATCACTGATGCTGCCGCGTTTTCCGCCATCGTTGCGCTAGCAAAGAAGGCTCTGGAAAACAAAGTCGCGAAACCTGCGTAAGCAGGAGCAACCAACCTCAAAGCCGCCCGACAGCAATGTCTGGCGGCTTTTTTGTGTGAAGTAGCTGCCGCGTCTCGCGGCAGAGCGTGAAGGAGGCGTCCCGCCTCCAGAAATCTCCAACGTTCAATGTTCGACGTTTCATGTTCAACGTTCATAATCTTCCCATGAAAAGCCTCTTCCTCGCCCTTCTTTTTTCCACCGGTCTGAACGCCACGACAATATCCGTCGTCCCCGTCCACGAGCCCCTGAGCCTGCATGGAACCGATGTGGACGATATCATCAGTGATACCGGTGAGGTCCTACAGGCAACTGTCCTAGCTAGACCAATGGCTCTGAGCGGCGCCTTTCCAGAAGTCCTTGTAGAATCCATCCGCACCCCCCATCCCATACCGACAAACAATCCGAATTACAAAGTAGCGGAAGCGAACCTGCTCGTCCTCTGTAACATCACGATCGGAGCGGAAATGACAGAAAAAGGTCTTCTCGTGAAATTGAATATCACAGAATTAGGTATTCCCCAAAAGGTCGATATCACCAGTCGCCAATTACTGAAGATCACACTCGTCGCCCTGAAACGAACCCTTGAAGAATATCACAGCCCACAAAACGACCAGCTCAACGTGATCGTCGCCATCGAAGGAACCACTGAAAAAAACGCGTCTCTTCTCGACCTCCAGGCCACCTTCACTCTGGAACCAAAACCTTAGATAACCGGATTCCATCGAAAGAGTCTTCCCGAAATTTGATTTTTGAAATTTCCGTGTTGGACGTTCGCTTCCCGTTGTTTCATGCTATTCACCAGCACATGTCACAGCCAAGTAAAGACCCCCGACCCTTCAAGCGAGCCATCCTCAAACTCAGTGGCGAAGCCCTCCGCGAGCCCGGTTCCACGGACAACATCTCCCCGGAAATCGTTCAACGTATCGCGTCCGAAATCAAAGAAGCCGTAGATACCGGCCTCCAACTAGGTATCGTCGTCGGCGGTGGAAACTTCTGGCGCGGAGCCGCCGCATCCGCACGCGGAATGGATCGTGCAACTGCCGACTACGTCGGAATGCTCGCCACCGTCATGAACGCTCTCGCCATGGAAGGCGCGCTCTCCCACATCGGAGTCCGCTGCACCGTCATGTCCGCCATCGAGATGAAAAACGTTGCAGAACCTTTCATCCGCCGCAAAGCCGAGCACCAACTCGACAAAGGCACCGTAATCATTTTCGCAGCAGGCACCGGCAGCCCATTCTTCTCCACCGATACCACTGCGGCTCTCCGAGCCAGTGAAATGAGTGCCGATGTCATTCTTAAAGCCACTCAAGTGGATGGTGTTTACTGCTCGGATCCCCGGAAAAACCCCGATGCAAAACGCTTCGAAACCGTAACTTTCCAACACTGTCTCCAGAATCGCCTAAACGTCATGGACGCCACCGCCTTCTCCCTTTGTATGGACAACGACATCCCCATCGTCATATTCGATCTCGGTCCCGACGGAAACCTTTCCCACGCGCTCCGCTCACAACCCATCGGAACCCTCGTCCACGGTGAGTGAAACTTTAACTTTTAAACTCTAAACTTCAATTTTCCGCGGCTACGCCGCAGTTGATCTTCCTTGAGATTTAAAGTTTCTCCCGCCATACCACAGCACCTCAACCTACCTGAAAAATGTCAGATCCAGCCAAATCACTCAAAGCAGTAGAAGCCGACATGCAGTCGGGCATCGACCACCTCGTCCAAGACTTCCACGGAGTCCGCACCGGAAAAGCCTCTCCCGCACTCATCGATAACCTCGATGTCTATGTCCACGCATATGGCGGCGTCCAGAAGCTAAAATCCCTTGCCGTAATCCAGTCCCCTGAGCCGCGCATGCTCAACGTCCAACCCTTCGATCCCTCCACCACCCGTGACATCGAAAAGGCCATCCGCGAATCCAAGCTCGGCCTCAACCCAGTCGCCGCCGAACGCTCCATCCGCGTCCCTATTCCAGAGCTCTCAGAGGAACGCCGTCGCGACATGGTAAAACTCATCAAGACACTCGCCGAAGAAGCAAAAGTCCGCCTCCGCGCCGCACGCAAGTCCGGCATCGACGAGGCAAAGAAGATGAAGTCCGACAACATCCTCACCGAGGATAGCCTCAAGGATCAGGAGAAGGACATTCAGGAACTCACCAACAAATTCACCAAACAGATCGACCAACTAGCCTCAACCAAGGAAGAAGATCTCATGAAGATTTAAAATCTCGAAATTTTAAACTTCAAACCTCAATGAAGAGCCCGGATCGGAACGATCCGGGCTTTCTTCGTCCAGTCTTCCTCTTCCTTCAGCTTTAAGATTTAAAGTTTAAAGTTTAAAGTTTCCGAGTTTTTCCGCTTGCGCCTCAGCCGCTTCATCGCCTAAACATTCGCCCTGTCGCTGGTAAAGCGGCCACCCGGTAACGGGGCGTTAGCTCAGTTGGTAGAGCACCTGCATGGCATGCAGGGGGTCAGCGGTTCGAATCCGCTACGCTCCACTTCCTTTTCCTACTAAAGAAGCACGTAGGTTCATCGCAACAACTGTCCAATTGGGGCCGTCTTTTTTGCAGCCATGCACGATCCGGAGGTGAATCACATCACCCATGCGTCCTTCAATTTGCACCCACGACAGCCTAGTGCTGCGAATTTCTTAAAATGAGTGGTGGGCGAAGGCGATTTTT
>TARA_B110000037_G_scaffold32077_2_pt1 | contig 16648 bp, 13 predicted proteins | sample TARA_B110000037 | Tara Oceans TARA_B110000037 (sample SAMEA4397196) | marine metagenome | biome: Polar Biome; feature: [MIX] marine epipelagic wind mixed layer (ENVO:01000061); material: water (ENVO:00002006), including particulate matter (ENVO:01000060) such as... | depth 10-100 m
TATTAAATTTGGATAAAAATACGTTTAAATATTTACCAAACAACCAAATAGTTAAAAACTACAAAACAACAAGCTTAATTCATCTTCCATCCACTAAATTCTAGTTTCTGACTCCTGTTTTCTAACTTCCTAACTGGATATTTACTTATTTTTCACTTTTCAAAAAATTTAAAAGCATGAAAATCTCTTTTTTGCACTTTCAATTATTAACAGCAATACTAACTGTCGCAATTTTGGCTGGTTGTGATAAAGTTAATACCACAGTAAAATACAAAGTCACATTTAACTTTAACTGGAATCAAAACGATTATGCTTCCGATTATCCTAGCAATGCTCATTTCTCCAAATTAATCGGTTGGAGCCACAAGCCTGACAACGATTTTTTTGAAAATGGAACGCTTGCATCAGCAGGAATTCAAAGTATGGCAGAAACCGGGCAAACTGAAACTTTAGAAGTTGAATTGAGATCGAAAATAGAAGCTGGAGAAGGTTATCTGCAAATTGTAGGCTCAAGTCTAGGAAGTGGTGTTGGAGAAATTGAAATTGAAATAGAAGTAGATCAAACCAATTCGGCTATAACCCTTGCTACCATGATAGCGCCAAGCCCTGATTGGTATGTGGCTATTGTTAATATTGACCTTCAACATGGTGGTGAGTTTATTAAAGAACTTACTGTTGAAGCTCAGTCATACGATGCAGGAACTGACAGCGGTACAGACTTTACATCTCCAAATAGTCCATCATCTCCAAAAGGTGTGATTGGCGATTTGCAATATTCCAGTTTAGGAGATTTAGGCGCCGTAGGAAGCTTTTCTCAATCAATTGCATTGGTAACGATCAAGAAAAAATAGTATTTAAATGATCCAAAAACCACTAACCACTTCACGAAGTGTAAGCTTTGTTGGCTTAATTATTTTGTCAATTCTGTTGATGAGTCCCATTAATGTGTATTTATCGCCATTTTTAGGGGAGGAATTAGCCTTTCTAATCTACTATACGGGAGCCATTGGCATTCCTTATCTGATTATAAATAAAATTTGCCCTAATGAAGATAAAAATGATTTCTCAATCGGTAATCCTTTAATCATTCTTTATTCAATAATTATCATTATTGCCTTGCAACTTACAGTATCGTTACCAATCGCCAACCAAATTCCAATGTCTGACGAAATCAAGGAACTTTTCAATCAGTTTGGAGATCAAACAGGCATATTCTCGATTTTAACTATTGTATTGATCGGCCCAATTATAGAAGAGTTGATCTTTAGAGGATACATTCTTCATCGATTACTAAAAAGCTATTCCCCAGTTCATGCAATACTTGTTTCAAGTATCTTATTTGGAGCTGTACATTTAAATCCGTGGCAATTTGTAAGTGCCTTTGTTATAGGCTGCTTTGCGGGGTGGGTTTATTACAGAACCAACAATATTTTATATGCTATAATCATTCATATTGCTAACAATGCATTTGCTTTTAGCTGTTTCCTTTTTACTGATTCTGAGAACCGGATGGATGAAACATTGGTAGAGTCGTTTGGCGGTGGAATGAACTATTTGATCATTATTTTGGTTATGGTTCCTTTAGGTTTGTACAGTTTTAATCTTTTGAAAAACTTGTTTGATTCTACACCTAAAACAGAACTTAAAAATGAAGAATAGGAAAATCCTTTTAGCCTTGGTGGTTGTCGGTGTTATAATAGGCTTGTATCTTGACAAGTCGGGGCATACAGATATTCAAAAAGCAGCACCTTTAACCCAAACATCACTAATTGTTTTAGGAACCGTGCAAGATGCTGGTTCGCCACATGCTGGGTGTAATAAGAATTGTTGTAAAAAGTTGTTTTTTAAACCTGACAAAAATAGAATGGTGGTTTCGTTAGGATTAGTTGACCCATCGAGGAACAAATCCTATTTGTTTGAGGCAACACCTGATTTACCACAACAAATGAAACTACTTACTAGATATTCAAAATCCAATTCTGAAACTCCCTCAGGTATCTTTTTAACACATGCTCATATTGGGCATTATACAGGATTAATGTTTCTTGGTAAAGAATCGATGAATGCTAATGGAGTAACAGTTTACGCTATGCCTAAAATGAAAAGTTTTCTAGAACAAAACGGGCCATGGAGTCAGCTAGTAACCAACAGCAACATTGCGATTTCAGCATTAACCAACAACACAAGTTTAAGCTTAAATAAAAACCTTAAGGTGATTCCTTTTGCGGTTCCTCACCGCGATGAATACTCTGAGACTGTTGGTTACAAGATAATTGGCGCGAACAAAACAGCCTTATTTTTACCTGATATTGATAAATGGACGAAATGGTCAACGAGTATTGTTAATGAAATATCTCAAGTTGATTACGCGTTAATTGATGCAACCTTCTATGATGGAGATGAGTTAAGTAACCGAGACATTAGTCAGGTGCCTCATCCTTTTGTAATTGAGAGTATGGAGTTATTTAAAGAGCTTTCTGATGAAGATAAAGCAAAGGTTTATTTCATTCATTTTAACCATTCCAATCCACTCTTAAATCATAAAAGCAACCAATATAAAATGGTAATTGGCAGCGGTTTCAATATTGCCCAAGTAGGACAAGTATTGGCGCTTTAGACACTTATTAATTACAACAAACAGAAATGGACTTTAGTATATTTCTTTCAGGTGGATTAGCTACAAAGTATGTTCGAGTAGCAATAATTGGAACCAAAAACCATTTTGGTCTTTACAATTTAGAAGAAAATTATTGGGAATGGATTGCTGATAATTATGTTGACCCATGCAGTACTGTTTATGCTATAAATCCATTAATAGAAATTAGCGGCCTATGAAAATAGCAGTAATTGGTGGTGGTGCGGCAGGATTTTTTGCCGCTATTAATTCGAAAATTAATTTTCCTGAGTCTGAAGTAGTCCTCTTCGAAAAATCGAGTAAGTTGCTTTCAAAAGTAAAAGTATCAGGTGGTGGTAGATGCAACGTTACTAATGGTGAAAAATCAATTAAAGCACTAATAATGGCTTACCCGAGAGGCGGTAAGGAGCTGAAAAAAGCGTTCACTAAATTTAGTACACATGATACTATGCATTGGTTCGAAAGCAGAGGCGTGCCTTTGGTTGTTCAAGACGATGGCTGCGTATTTCCAAAATCACAAGATTCACAAAGTATTATTGATTGCTTTTTTAATGAATGCAAAAAGCTTAAGATTGACATTAAAACCAATTGCGCTGTTAAGTCCATTTTGCCATTCAAGAATGCCTTAAAACTTCATTTTGCTGATGATAAAACACTTGAGTTCACCAAAGTAATTGTTACTACGGGTGGTTCTCCCAAACGTTCAGGACTTCAATGGTTAGAACATTTGGGGCATAAAATCGAAGAGCCAGTACCGTCTTTGTTTACTTTTAATATGCCAAACGAAACGGTAAAAGAGTTAATGGGCATTGTGGTAGAAAATACCATTGTAAAAATACAGGGAACCAAACTCCAATCTGATGGTCCATTATTGGTTACACATTGGGGAATGAGTGGACCGGCAATTTTAAAATTATCAGCTTTTGGGGCTCGTATTTTAAGTGAATTTGGATATAAATTTAAAATACAGGTGAATTGGGTTAATGAATTAAATAATAGCATAGTAAATAATGAATTAAATTTAATAGTTTCTAACAATGGAAACAGAATGTTGGCAAATGTTCGACCTTATTATTTACCAGAAAGGTTGTGGCTTTTTCTGTTGCAAAAGGTTGATTTAAAGCAATCGAAAAAATGGAATGAACTAGGTAAGAAAGGAATTAATAAATTGGTGAATTTACTAACCAATGATATTTATGAGGTTAACGGTAAAACCACGTTTAAAGAAGAGTTTGTTACGTGCGGTGGAGTTTCATTGCAAAGTGTTGATTTTAGAACAATGCAAAGCAAGGATTGTAGCAACTTATATTTTGCAGGTGAGGTGTTGGATGTTGATGGAATTACCGGAGGCTATAACTTTCAGGCAGCTTGGACCACAGCCTTCCTAGCCGCTCAACTAGCATAATTTACAACAACAAGATTTTTAGTTTTAAACAAAAAACAAAATGTACTTAACAAAATCAAGATTTAAAATTGGAATGTCATGTCCAACAAAGTTATATTATAACTCTCATCCAGATGATTATGATAATAATGATGATGGAAATGAGTTTATGAAAGCTCTTGCCAAAGGAGGTTTACAAGCTGGTGAGCTAGCTAAATTGTATTACCCTGGCGGTGTTGAAATTAATGGGGTGACTAAAGAGAAACAATTAGAACAAACCAATGCTGCTTTAAAACAAGAAAATGTTATCATTTATGAAGCGGCAATTGTGGTAGATCATAAATTTATTAGGATAGATATATTAGAAAAAAAAGGCAATTCCATTAAGATTATAGAGGTAAAATCAAAAAGTTGTGATGGTATTGATGAGTTGCAATTCTTTAATGAAAAGAAAACGATTGTTACACCTGAAAGACCTTACTTAGAGGATATTGCTTTTCAGTTCTTGGTTGTTTTGGAAGCTTTTCCTAACTTTAAAGTAACCCCTTATTTAATGATGCCAAACAAGCAAGTAGCCTGTTCTGTTGATGGTCTTTACAGTCATTTTGTAATTAAAAAGGAATTTAATAGAGATAAATGTAACGTTATTGATGGTATTACAAAGGCTAATTTGGGTACTCAGATTATGACAGCCATTAATGTAAAAGACACTGTAGAGTTTTTAATAAATGATGATTACTACAGAGAGCATAATGATTTTGAAGGTAGAGGTTTTAAAGATATTGTTAATTGGTTTAAGGATTTATTAGTAGGTTATGAAAACAATGCACCTATTTATTTTTCTAACCCTTTTGTTAAGTGTAGAGATTGTGAGTATAAATCTACAGAAATTGAAAAAAGCGGTTTTCATAAATGTATGATTAAGAAAAATAAATGGAGTGCATCAGATTTTGAAAGACCAAAAGTTTGGGAGGTTTGGGGATCACCAAAACTTCGAGACTTTCTTAACGAAGGCAGATGGTTTATGGACGAGATCGATGCTTCAGATTTAACGAATGGTTCAAGGTACGAAAGACAAAGTTTACAGATAGAAAAAACAAATAATAAGTTCAATAAATCACAAATAGACATTGAAGGATTAAGATCTGAAATAGAAAGTTTTAAGTATCCCTTAAACCTAATTGACTTTGAAACTACTGCTCCAGCAATTCCTTTCTTTAAAGGTTATAGACCATATCAAGGATTGTGTTTTCAATTCTCTCATCACCTTTTACATAAAGATGGCCGCGTAGAACATAAAAGTGAATATTTAGGAATGGGTCAAGGAAAGAACCCTTCTTTTGAATTTATTGATGTGTTATATAATTCGTTAACTAAAAATGAAGGAGATGTATTTATGTATTCACATCATGAGAATACATATTTAAATTATATGATATTACTCTTGTGGAAAGAGAGTCCGTTCTCTTCAGAAAAAACGGATAAGCTTGTTTTGTTTCTACAGTCTTTAACAAAACCAGGTAAAGATGTTGTGCCAAAATGGGAGGAAGGAAGCAGAAAAATGATTGATATGGCTGAAATGGTTCGTTCTTATTATTGGCACCCTGATATGAAAGGCTCTAATTCAATAAAGCAAGTTTTGCCTGCGATTATGAATGATAGTCAGTTTATTAAAGAGAAGTATTCCAAAGCTATTTATGGTATTAATAATGAAGTTAAAAGTTTGAATTTTGAAAACCACAAGTGGGTCAATTTAGATAAAGGTAATAGGGTGATGGATCCGTATAAAAATTTACCTGATTTACCTGAGATATTGCCCGATGGTTTGAGAAAAGTAGAGAACTTGTATTCAAACAATAAGTTGGCCGATGGTGGCGCAGCAATGACAGCTTGGGCTTTCATGCAATTTGGCGCGATGGGAAAGGAAGAGAAAAAAACAATATCAAAAGCTCTTAAAAAATACTGTGAGTTAGATACTATGGCTATGGTAATGATTATGGAAGCTTGGAGAGATATGATTAAATAATAAATACCCTATCCATTTCAGTATGCTTTTAATTACAAGTGCGCCAAATGTTATCTTTGAATACCCTGGATGGAAGTCTTCAAACTAATGTTTACTGAAGATAGTTAAAATTAAGACTTACAATTTAAAATTACAATGCTTTATCCATAATTTGTTGTACTACTTCGGGATTAAGAAGTGTGCTAGTATCACCCATGTTTGATGTTTCTTTACTTGCTATTTTTCTTAAAATACGGCGCATAATTTTACCTGATCTGGTTTTTGGTAAACCAACCGTAAATTGAATTTTATCGAGCTTAGCGATAGGACCAATGCGTTCTGTAATTACTTGGTTAATCTCCTTTCGCAGGTTGTCTTGATTGCGGCCTTCTCCTGATTCTTTAAGTGTAACATAACCATACAAAGCGCTGCCCTTAATATCGTGCGGAAACCCAACAATTGCCGATTCGGCTACTGCAGGATGTTCATTAATTGCATCCTCAATTGGTGCCGTACCCAAGTTGTGACCTGATACTATAATAACGTCATCAACTCGTCCTGTAATTCGGTAGTAGCAAACCTCATCACGTAAAGCGCCATCACCTGTAAAATACATGCCTTTAAAAGCAGAAAAATAAGTATCGCGGTAACGCTCATGGTTGCGCCATATGGTTCGTGCCATTGATGGCCACGGAAACTTAATACACAGTTTACCATCTACTTGGTTACCAACAATTTCGTTCCCTTTGTCGTCCATTAAAGTAGGCTGAATGCCAGGTAAAGGTAATGTTGCATAGGTTGGTTTGGTAGGTGTAATAAAGGGGAGAGGTGATATCATTATTCCGCCTGTTTCAGTTTGCCACCATGTATCTACAATAGGGCTTTTTTTATGTCCAATATTGTCGTTGTACCAATGCCAGGCTTCTTCATTAATAGGCTCACCCACGGTGCCTAATACTTTTAAAGAAGATAAATCGTGGTTTTCTACAAAAGATAACTTCTCTTTAGCTAGCGCTCTAATGGCAGTTGGGGCAGTATATAACTGTGTTATTTTATGTTTTTCAACGATTTTCCAAAATCGACTAAAGTCAGGGTAGTTAGGTACACCTTCGAACATAACAGTTGTTGCGCCATTAGCAAGCGGACCATAAACAATGTAACTGTGGCCAGTAATCCAACCTATATCAGCCGTACACCAATAAACGTCGTTTTCTTTATATTGGAATACGTTTTTGAAAGTATACGCCGTGTAAATCATATATCCAGCGGTGGTGTGAACCATTCCTTTTGGCATTCCGGTTGAACCAGATGTATAAAGAATAAACAAAGGATCTTCAGCATCCATAATTTCAGCTTCACAAACATCTGATGAGCTGTCTAAAAGAGGTTGAAGCCATTCGTCACGACCTTCAACCATATTAATATCTGAGTTAATGCGTTTAGCAACTAAAACTGATTCAACACAACCGCATGATTTTAAACCTACATCAACAATACCTTTTAAGTCGATAGTTTTTCCCCCTCGAAACGAACCATCTGAAGTAATTACCATTTTACAATCGCTATCTTTAATTCTGGTAGCTAATGCGTTTGATGAAAAACCTGCAAAAACAACCGAATGTATCGCACCGATGCGAGCGCAAGCCAAAACAGAAACAGCTAATTCAGGAATCATCGGTAAATAAATACAAATCCGATCTCCTTTTTTAACGCCCTTACTTTTTAGCACATTGGCAAACTTATTTACTCTTTTTGATAACGCTTTGTAAGTGATGTGCTGAGCAGGTTCATCAGGATTATTAGGTTCAAAAAGAATGGCAGTTTTATCACCTCTGGTATGTAAATGCCTATCAATACAATTCTCGGTAATGTTTAGTTGAGCACCTTTAAACCATTTTACTTCAGGTTTGTTAAAATCCCAACTTAAAACATTGTCCCATCGCTTGCGCCACACAAAATGCTCTTCGGCAATTTCTTCCCAAAAAGTGGTTGGGTTTCGAACCGAATTGCGGTATACTTGAAAATACTCTTCTAAACTTTTTATGAAGTAATTACTCATCTGAATCTAATATTTGGTCTCTTTAAACATCAAGGATTCAAGTTTAAAGAATTTTATTGGGAAACAGCAACCTAAGGCAGAATTAAGATTTTAAAGTATTCTTGTTAATCGATTTGACTAGTATGAACAATTAATTACATTTAAACTACGAATAGAGCCACAATTGGTATTGAGTTATTTTTAATTTGTGTTAGGATGAAACCCGAATCCTAGCAAAGAAGAAAGGTTACAAAAACTAGAAACTGAATTAAAACGTGCCACAAAACAAATCATAGTTATTGAAAACAGAATAGAAATCCTTGAAAGCAAAACCGATTAATGAAAATGGATTAGTTCTTTTTGCTTTTAATTAATAAGCCTTTTATTCGATCCTTTAACCAAATGAAAATTGAAACATCTATAAACATAACAGAATACTTAGTTGGGCAACAATAGCGTTTATTGGCGATGATGTTGCTATTAAAATAGTAATACAATTAGACGGAGCTAAATAAAACCTATTTTTTATGCTCAAAACTTCCAACCCATGTTCAAACCTAAATGTAGTTTTAGATGAGAATCAAATATAAATTCTAGCCCTTCTGGCGTATTTTCTTTTGTTGTAGATTGTGGATCAACAAAATAAAGATCGTTTTGCTTGTAGCCCACACCTATGTTTGAATCCAAAATAAACTTACCAAAACTCAGCTGCACACCGGCTTTTACACTGGCATCTACCAAAAATATATTGTAATAATATCCACTTCTCAAAGCCTGTTTGGTACTAATTCTCATGTTCATGTAAGATGCATGTGGAGTGATGTAAATACCTGTAATTCCATTTGGAGTATCCCTTATTTTATTTTTATAAAAGAAATTATTAAAAAGGTAAATCCTATAGCCCCCTTGAACTCTAAATCCATTTATAACGAATTCGTCTAAGCTTGTTCCAGCAGAGTCAAAAAATTGTTCAAACAAAGCGCCTCTATTGATATAAGACAAACCTATTTCAAAGGATTGATTTCTATTGATTTGAAACTCAGCTAACAATCTGTATTCGCTCGAAAGTAAAAGTGGCCCTATTAAAACACGCAATGGGTTTGTTTTTAAGTACAATTGTCTCGAGTTTTTAACCTCTTGTTCGAGCGAATCGATGTTAATATTTGGCAATGGTTTGTACTGAGCATGTAATGTCATAGATGCTAATCCTATAAAAATTACAATTAGAATTGCTCTCATAGTGCCAACCTAGCTTTTGGTGTTGAAGTTAAAGGAGCAAATTGTTTGTTTAAGAAACCATAATAACCAACGATACCAATCATAGCTGCATTATCGGTACAATACTCAAAATTAGGGCAATACGATTTAACATCTAGCTCTTCCTCCAATTTTGTTAAAGAACTTCTCAATAATGAATTTGCCGAAACCCCACCTGCAATAGCTATATGTTTTGTTTGATATTTCTTTTCAGCTAATTTTAGTTTATCGATAAGAACCGAAACCAAATGTTTCTGAACTGATGCACATAAATCTTTCAAATTTTTATTGATAAACTCTGGATTCTTTTTAATCTCTTTTTGAAGAAAATATAGCACCGAAGTCTTTATTCCGCTAAAGCTAAATTCAAATTCACCCACTTTTGATTTGCTAAAAGTAAATGCATCAGGATTACCCTCTCTAGCATATTTATCAATCATAGGTCCACCAGGATAAGGCAAGCCAAGCAATTTGGCAATCTTGTCAAAAGCTTCACCTACAGCATCATCAAGGGTTTGTCCTATAATCTCAAAATGCGCGGAGCTTTTAACCAAAACCAATTGTGTATGTCCTCCAGATACCGTTAAACAGATAAAAGGAAAAGGTGGAATAGGCTCGTTATCTTGCTCAATAAGATGTGCTAAAATATGTGCTTGCATATGGTTCACTTCAATAAGTGGAATACCAAGACTCCACGCTAAGCCTTTTGCAAAAGACGACCCAACCAACAAGGATCCAAGTAAACCAGGACCTTTTGTATAAGCAATTGCGTTTAAATCTTCCAACTTCACATTAGCGTCACTTAATGCAGCTTTTACCACTGGTAAAATGTTCGATTGATGGGCTCTACTTGCCAACTCTGGCACAACACCGCCGTATTTTTCGTGAACCTCTTGGTTTGCAATTAAATTAGATAAAACCGTTTTGTCTTTAAGTATTGCAGCTGAAGTATCATCGCATGATGATTCAATTGCAAGTATGTAAACTGGTTTGTTCAAAGGGTTATTTTTGAGGCAGATTATAAGCAAGCAAAACTATCAAAAAAGCAATTAAAATAATCGGAATTTTAATTCTGTTATTGCTACTAACAGCAGGGGTAACCATATTTTCTATTCGCTACAGCAAGGTGCAAACTTTTATCGTAAAAAAGGTTACCAATTACGTTAACAAAAACTATCAGATCGACATTCAATTAAGCTCAATCTATTTAAAATATCCTTATCATATTGAGATTTCCGATCTTTTAGTCTTGGATCATCAGCTTGACACATTAGCCTTTATTGGTAAAATTGAAATAGGAATCAATGATTTTAATATTGATAATAAGTCTTTATTAATTAATGATTTAGATATACATAATTCATCTATTAATTTAATTAAATATAGAAACGACCCACTATACAATTATGAGATATTAGTTCAAAAATTCACCTCGAATTCAAGTTCTTCTGAAGCTAGGCTTGAGCTTGATATTTTTGATTTAGATTTTGTTGATGTCAAACTAAAATACTTTGATTACAACAAAAAATGGAAGAAAGATGTGATGGATTTTAATCACCTCATTGTAAATATTCATGAGTTTAAAGCAGAACAAATTGGGTTTCATTCTGATCATATGGTTGCATTAATTGACGATATTAAATTACAAGAGTTATCTGGTTTCAATTTATCAGAATTTACGACGGTTGCCTTTTTCAACAAACGAAGAATTGATTTACATGACCTGATTTTTAAAACATCCCTTAGCAAATTTAATGGTGATTTAAGTCTGTTGCATAACGATTGGAAGAACTATCATGATTTCTTAGAGAAAGTTCCTTTCAAAATGATCATTCTTGATTCAAGCCTAATAAATACAAAAGACATTGGATATTTTGTAGAAAGCTTAAACGATGTTGATTTGAGCTTTGATGTATTTGGAAGTATCAACGGAAGTGTCTCTGACCTAAAAACCGATAATTTAGTAATCAAATATGGTCATGATACTGAATTAGATGCAGCTTTTTCTTTAAAAGGATTACCTGATTTAACAAATTCATATCTCAAGTTTGATTTTGATGAACTTGCTTTAGATGTAGATGATATAAAGCATTTTGCTGTAAAATTGGGCTACGACATTGATGTGCATGACAAACTGGTTCACATCAACCAAATGACATATTCTGGTCATGCAGTGGGATTTTTAAATGATATTTCATTTGATGGCTTGTTTAATAGCTCTGTAGGCCAGCTCAAAACAGATTTTCATATTGCTTATGATCAAAAGGGGAATGGAACTTTTGAAGGAGAGCTTGCCTCAACGGGAATTGCATTAGACAAATTGCTAAAGCCAGAGTATGAACTTCAAGCACTTGCATTTGCTGGAAAATTTAAAGGCTCTTTTTCGAAAAATAAGCTAGAGGCAGAGGTGGTCACTAAAATACCTGTGCTTGAATACAAGAACTACGATTACCAAAACATGAGTTTTAGAGGTAACGTTAACAACCAAAAAATTGACGGATTTTTTAGCATCTATGACGAAAATATTTCGCTTGTTTTATCAGGTTTCGCTAATCTAGAAACCAATAACGAATCGGTAAGAGTTAATGCAACATTATCACACGCTGATTTACATGCACTTAAAATTTACACCAAAGATTCTATTAATGCCCTAAGCGGAAGTGTTTTATTTAACCTGAATGGCTCAAACATAAATAAACTCAACGGTTTCGCCTTATTTTCACAAATCAATTATATAACACCTGGTGATACTATTTACCTTAAAAGTTTTCAGGTAAATGCAACGCAAAAGGACAGTATATCAAACTATACAGTTGTGTCTGACAACATTAATTTAAATCTTGATGGAGTAATTGACTTTACAACTATTGCTAATCAAATTAGATATCAAGCTTACTTATCAGACCCATTGCTGTTTGAGCAAAAGGCAGAAAACCCAAACACCAAACAGCAGTTTAACTTTAATTTACATGTTTATCGGCCTGCATTTTTATCAAAACTTTTAATCCCTGATTTACAGTTTACCGATAGTTTGTCAATTCTTGGTTCAATGAAATCTAGTGAGCTTAATGCAAGAGCTTCAATAAACAGCAAAGGGTTAAATTATAAAGGTTTCGTTATAAAAAGGCCTTTTATTGAAGTTAACTTTCATGAGGATATTTTTGAATCAACTTTTTCCACGACCGAATTTGTTTTCTCAGATAGTCTGGGGTTTGAAGATGTATTGGGTAAGGTTAAATCCGTTGGAAACCATTTTCAAACTGATGTTTCATGGAATACAACAAAAGGTATTCAGCACAACGGAAACATTAGCTCTTTAATCAGTATTTTTAATCACGAAGAGTTTATCATTAACTTTTTACAGTCTGATATTAAAATAGAAAATGACCTATGGACCTTGAATGAAAGCAATGAAATTTCTATCATTGGTAGCAACATTCGGTTTTCTGAATTCGACATTAGCAACAACGAGCAAAAATTTAAGTTAGATGGTTGGATAGCTGATAATCCAGCAAGTACATTAAGCATTCAATTCGAGAACTTTAACATTTCCGGTATCGACCATTTCATACAGTCAGGCAATGTAAATTTAGGTGGTTTTATACATGGTACTGCATCGTTGAGTAATGTATATGATAAACCCTTATTTTCTAGTAATTTAACCTTAGATAAATTATCACTCAACAATCAACTTTTTGGTTCAGGTAAATTACTAGCGTCATGGAAACATCTTGAACAAAAAATTAGTGTGCTTGGGCAAATATCGAGTCCGGCTGGTCAATATACCTCAGTATCAGGTTTTTATTTTCCTTATCAACAAGAAAACGCATTAGACGTAAAGTTAAAGTTTATCGATTTAAAGGTTGATTTTATTGAACCATTTATTGATGACTATGTTAGTAACCTGAGCGGAATGGCAAAAGGAGAGGTTTTATTAATGGGTAATCTAGCTAAGCCAATAGTTAAGGGCGAACTAAATTTAAAAAACACTAAAATCACGATTGATTACTTGAACAGTACCTATGCCATTGAAGATGAAAAGCTTTTAATTGATGAAGATTGGATGGGCTTTAATTACATAACTATTTCAGATGAAAAAGGGAATGAAGCCAAAGCTGTAGGAACCATATTTCATGAGAATTATGAAAATTTCAACTTTGATATAAGTCTTTTTGCAAATAATTTTCAAATGTTAAATACCAACAGCACTCACAATGCACTCTATTATGGCTCGGCATTCGCTTCAGGCGATATTAACATTGGTGGCTTTTCAAATAGTCTGTTAATTGACGTAGATGTTGTTTCGGAAAAAAACACGGTGCTAAGTATTCCGCTTACTGGTGCTAAAGAAATTAGCTCAAGTGACTTTATAACTTTTGTATCCAAGGAAATTAAAGAAGAAGTAAAAGAAACTGTTTCCGATTTGGCCGGTATTCAAATGAATTTTCAGTTTGAGGTAAACCAAAATACTGAACTCCAAATCATTTTTGACGATAATGTTGGTGATGTTATGAAGGCCAAAGGAAATGGAAACATACAAATGAAGATCAATACCAAAGGTGATTTCAACATGTACGGCGATTATATCGTTAATGAAGGTGATTACTTATTTACCCTTAAAAATGTAATTAACAAACGTTTTAGAATAAGACCTGGAGGAACAATTGTTTGGAGCGGTGATCCTTTAGATGCTAAACTTGATTTAACGGCATATTACAGACTTAGATCGTCCTTGGTTGATTTAAACTTACCTATAGATTCGACGGCAGCTCGAAAAAGAGTTCCTGTAGAGGTTAATCTTAAAATGAGAAATAACATTTTAAATCCTGAAATTGATTTCGATATTTATTTACCAAGTTTAGAGGAAAATACATCAGCAATGATTGATGCAAGTATTGTAAACGAAGAAGAAATGAACAGGCAGGTTTTTTCACTTCTAATGCTTAACAAGTTTGCAGCACCTCAATCGGGGTTGCAAGCATCTGGTGCGGTTGGTGCAAGTTATAGCGAATTGTTGGCCAACCAATTAACAAATTTATTATCAAAATCAAAAGTGAGTGAGTATGTTGAAATTGGCGTTAATGAAATTAAGTCGGACGAATTAGAAGTAGCGGTATCTAAATCCTTTTTTAACGATAGGGTAGTTGTATCTGGTAACATTGGTTCGAGTTCAAATCAAAACGAAGTTCAATCACAAAGTAGCTCAGTGGTTGGTGATTTTAATATTGAATATGTTATTAAAAAGGATGGTAAGCTTAAAGCTAATGCATTTCGTAAATCAAACGATTACAACCTTTTTAATAGCAATTTCGCTCCCTATACAGAAGGAGTAGGGTTGTTCTATAGAGAGGATTTTAATACATGGCTCGGCTTAATGAAAAAGGTCTTTTCAAAACGACCTAATAAAACCTCAACAGCCCTGGATTAGGGTTAGGTTGACTTCAAACCACCGAAGTGGTTATTAAGCTAGATCGCCTTCTGAAATTATCAAGATAATTTTTGATATAGCTATAGCTACAGGTCTGTTTTCCGAAAACGATATAAAAGCCAGAATCAATTCATACAAATATTATTTAGTTGGATTGACAACCGATGATTTCATTCATATTTTCTGTAGTATTATCCAAGGCAGAATTATCGATCAAAAAAGTGACCTTTCTAAATCGATAATTTCAAAACTTAAACCTATGTTTCCATCTGTTCAAATTATTTCAATAAACATTAGAAATTTCACAAAAGCAACTTATTACAATAAAATAATGATTTAAAATTTAAGTTTAACAATTCATTAATGAGAGACATTATAGCAAATAAATATGGAGCACCAGAAAAGGTACTTCAATTAATAGAAATAGAAAACTTATATCTAAAGCCAAGGAGGTTTTAATAAAATTAAAAGTATTAACAGTTAATGATTACGATTGATTCAATTTTTAAGAAAAAAATAATGAAGCTAATCGGTTAAGACAGCTATATTGACTATAAAAAAGTGAACTTTACCAAACAAAATGAATCTTATGACGTTATTTTGATTTGTGAGTTGAACAAATAAGCTTACGGTTATTTGAATGCTTTTTAGAAAGACTGGCTATTTAGATACCGAACATGCATTAAACCTAATGTAAAATATAGAAATTTATACGTCCCGTTAAAATACAATGACTCAACTAAAACGAGATATTATCTCCTTTATTGATGAGAAATCATTAGGTTTTAGTAGTGGTGAAATTATTTTTTGGAGTTGTTGTTGTAATCAGGAAAATTAAATACTTGTCAACATTTTAGCATTGGATACGTTTTACCTACACAAAAAAATAAAAATGGGTAGTTATTTAATAATCGGTGGTTCAAGTGGCATAGGTAAAGCGCTAGTAGGATTGTTGTCAGAAGCAAATCATTCAGTATATTCAACTTACCACAATACACATGTTGTGAATTCAGTAAAAACCATTTACCAACCACTAAATGTGCTATCAAATGATATCAATCTTGATGGATTACCCGAGCAACTTGATGGTTTGGTTTATTGTCCGGGAAGAATCAATCTAAAGCCTTTTAAAAGGTTTTCAGCGGAAGACTTCTTAGATGACTTTAATCTACAGGTTGTAGGAGCAACGAAAGTTATTCAGCATGTAATGCCTCGTTTATTGAAAAGCGATAGTGCATCAATTGTCCTATTTTCAACTGTTGCTGTTCAATCGGGATTTAGTTTCCATTCGCAAGTTTCTGCTTCGAAAGGAGCAATTGAAGGGTTGACAAGATCATTGGCAGCTGAGTTTGCACCTAAAATTAGAGTTAACGCAGTTGCACCGTCGTTAACAGATACGCCATTGGCAAGCAAATTTCTAAACACGTCACAAAAAATTGAAGCCCAATCGGCTAAAAATCCATTAAATAAAATTGGTGAACCTCAAGATATAGCAAACATGGTTGAGTTTTTATTGTCCTCAAAAGCATCATGGGTAACAGGACAAATTATGCATATTGATGGTGGTTTTTCAACTATAAAACAATAACTATGTTCGGATTATTTAAAAAGAAAACAGAATTGGAAAAACTAAACGATCAATACAAAAAATTGATGAAACAGTCTTATCTAAAGTCGACCATAAATCGTACAGAAAGTGATGCATTATTGGCTGAAGCCAACAAAATATTAAATCAAATGGAAGTACTGAAAAAACAAAATTAATTATGGGATTTTTTCAGTTTAAGCGCACACAAACTATTAATAGGCCAATTACAGAAATATGGGGTTTTATTTCAAGTCCTAATAATCTAAAAACCATTACACCTGATTACATGGGGTTTGACATCACTTCAGAATCT
>TARA_B110000037_G_scaffold30497_1_pt1 | contig 16626 bp, 14 predicted proteins | sample TARA_B110000037 | Tara Oceans TARA_B110000037 (sample SAMEA4397196) | marine metagenome | biome: Polar Biome; feature: [MIX] marine epipelagic wind mixed layer (ENVO:01000061); material: water (ENVO:00002006), including particulate matter (ENVO:01000060) such as... | depth 10-100 m
ACAATATTTTATAGAATGAATATACCCGGTATTTAGATAAAATAACTTTAAAAAAAATAAAGAATCTAAAGCCTCGAATACAAGAAAGCCATTTCACAATGAAGTGAAATGGCTTTCAATATTTCTAAATCTAAGGTTACTTCCTAGTATCTGTAATACTCTGGCTTGTAGGGGCCTTCTTTTGGTGTATTGATATACTCTGATTGCTCTGTAGACATTACTTCTAATTCTACACCGATTTTTTCGAGGTGCAGTCTTGCTACTTTCTCATCTAAGTGCTTAGGAAGCATATATACTTGATTTTCGTATGCATCAGTGTTATTCCATAGTTCTAGCTGGGCCATTACTTGGTTAGTAAAACTGTTAGACATTACGAATGATGGATGACCTGTCGCACACCCAAGGTTAACTAATCTACCTTCAGCTAATAAAATAAGGTCTTTACCATCTATAGTATACATATCTACTTGAGGCTTGATTGTATCTTTTGTATGACCATACTCACCGTTTAGCCATGCCATATCTATCTCGTTATCAAAGTGTCCGATATTACATACGATAGTCTTATCATTCAGTTTTCGGAAGATATTCTCATTAATAATGTCTTTGTTCCCCGTCGCAGTTACTACTATGTTAGCGTCTTTGATAGCGTTTTCCATCTTCTTTACTGCAAATCCGTCCATGGCAGCTTGTAATGCACATATAGGATCGATCTCAGTTACGATTACTCTACATCCTGCTCCTCTTAGAGATGCTGCAGATCCTTTTCCTACATCACCGTATCCTGCTACTACAGCTACTTTACCAGCCATCATGATATCAGTTGCTCTTCTGATTGCATCTACACAAGATTCTTGACATCCATACTTATTATCAAACTTAGACTTCGTTACAGAATCATTTATATTGATTGCAGGTAATGGAAGCGTACCGTTTTGTACTCTTTCGTATAATCTATGCACACCCGTAGTAGTCTCCTCAGAGATACCTTTGATTGCGTCTACCAGTTCTGGAAATTTGTCAAGAACCATATTAGTAAGATCACCACCATCATCAAGTATCATATTAAGAGGTTGCCCACCTTCGAATGCATGAAGAGTCTGCTCTATACACCATTCAAATTCTTCCTCACTCATACCTTTCCATGCATATACTGAGATACCAGCAGCAGCAATAGCAGCAGCAGCATGATCCTGAGTACTAAATATGTTACAACTAGACCAAGTCACATCAGCTCCCATATCCACTAGAGTCTCTATAAGTACAGCCGTCTGTATAGTCATATGCAGACATCCTGCGATACGAGCACCAGCGAATGGCCTTTTACCTTTGAATTCTTCTCTTAGAGACATCAAACCAGGCATCTCAGCTTCGGCTAGCGTGATTTCTTTCCTACCCCAATCTGCGAGGCTAATGTCTTTTACTTTGTACTTCAGTTTAGTATCTGTAGCGATCATCATTTTTTCTTGTTTATTTTTTATCTAAAGGATTCTCTAAAAACGCTGCAAAGATAGAACATATTCTATTGGTTAACAACGTAGTAACATTTACAACCCACAAGATCTACAAGAGTTCGCAATTAAGCCAATTATGTCCTTCAATATTACCTTTTGCTGACACTTGATGAAATATTCTTCTCCATATCTACTTTCGATGGCTCACCATTATATCTAAGAGTACTTCCTGATTATAGATCTCCTTTTAGCGACTTAGTCACTTCCAACTGAACCGTTGATCGAGATCTCACTTCGACATCTGCACTTTGTATTACAAAATCTGGTGCTCTAAAGCTAGATCCAGAGGAAATTTCAACATCAAGAAAATCAGTACTCAATGTTATAGTACCGGAAGAGCCACTAGACACCTCTATGTCAAATTTATCTGCTTTGATCATACCCTTTGCAAATACTGAACTACCAGAGCTTACTTCTAGATCTTCGATAGACTTGTAATATATCTTCACGTTTGCTGCCGTCTTACTTCTTCTGTTCTAATCTCCCTTAGTCTCTACTATTAAGCTATTTCCTTTATTCATAATAACAAGATTCTTCTCGTCACTTTTTGTAATCTTATACTTTACCCTTTCATCATTAGATCGTGTGAGTTCTGCAGAGACACTACCAAATAGTTCTATTGAATTGAAAGAATCTACGTTTTTAGATTGAGCATTCATCATTCGATAACAAAGAAGAAAAGCAATAGCGTATGATAGTTTTTTCATTTGGATTTGATTTTTTGTTTACCTAAAAAAAGGAAATACAATTCCTTAATCTAGATGTTGCATAGATATAAAAAGAAAGCGACCACTCAGATGAGTGGTCGCTTTTCTAAATATAAACTTTCTTTGAAATACAATGTGATCATGAACGTCGATCTACTTGATCTCCAAATCTGGATTGTCAATGTATCAAAGTTTATTATTAAAAGTCAAACTTAATACCCTGCGCTAATGGAAGCGTAGTACTATAGTTGATCGTGTTAGTCTGTCTACGCATATATGCTTTCCATGCATCAGATCCAGACTCACGTCCTCCACCCGTTTCTTTCTCACCCCCAAATGCTCCACCGATCTCTGCTCCACTCGTTCCGATATTTACATTGGCTATACCACAGTCTGACCCTGCTACTGACAAAAACATCTCTGCCTCTCTTAGATTAGTTGTCATTACTGCCGATGATAGTCCTTGTGGTACATCATTTTGGATAGCAATCGCGTTTTCTAATCCACCTGAGTACTTGATTAAGTATAAGATAGGAGCAAATGTCTCATGCTGTACGATAGCCAAGTCGTTAGTTACCTCTGCAACTGCAGGTTTCACATAACATCCACTTTCTTTTCCTTTTCCTTTGAGTACTCCACCTTTCACGACGAATGTTCCACCTTGCTCAGTGATTGCTTTGAGTGACGCTTGGTATGCAGCTACCGAATCAGTATCGATAAGCGGTCCCATGTGCATCTTAGGATCTAGTGGGTTTCCTATCTTGATCTGCTTATATGCTTTAGCAATTTTAGTTTTAACTTCTTCATATAGATCTTCATGGATGATCAGTCTACGAGTAGATGTACATCTCTGACCACAAGTACCTACCGCACCAAATACAGCTCCCGTAAGTACTAAATTCATATCTGCATTTGGAGTAACGATCATAGCGTTATTTCCACCTAATTCAAGTAAAGAATTACCTAATCTGCTAGCTACTTCTGCTGCTACTATCTTACCCATACGAGTAGATCCTGTTGCAGATATTAATGGCACTCTAGAATCCTTAGTCATGTATTCTCCGATCTCGTAGTTACCGTTTACTAGACACGCTACACCTTCTGGCACTTTGTTGGCCTTGAGCACTTTGTGTAATAGGTTTTGACATGCTACACCACACATTGGTGCTTTCTCAGATGGCTTCCATACAGCAGTGTTACCGCATACTATTGCAACCATAGAGTTCCATGCCCATACTGCTACTGGGAAGTTGAATGCAGATATAATACCTACTACTCCTCTTGGGTGCCACTGCTCATACATACGGTGATTTGGCCGCTCTGAGTGCATCGTCAATCCGTATAACTGACGTGATAGACCTACTGCAAAATCGCAGATATCGATCATCTCTTGTACTTCGCCCCATCCTTCTTGCAGTGACTTACCCATCTCATATGACACTAACCTTCCTAGCGCATCTTTGTTAGCTCTTAGCTCCTCTCCATATTGTCTTACGATCTCACCTCTAAGTGGTGCTGGAGTTGTTCTCCAAGTTTCGAATGCTTTCTCAGAAGCCTTCATTACTTTTTCATACTCTTTCTTACTAGTAACTGATACGCTACCTATAAGCTTACCATCTACTGGTGAGTAAGATTCGATATACTGCTTAGATGCAGCTGTTGATTTAAGACCAGTAGAAGTACCATTGTTCTTCTTGTTGAGCCCAAGTTTTTTTAAGAATGTCGTAGTCATATTGCTATGCTATAATTTAAGTTAGTGAATGAGTGTCAAATGTAAGGTTTTTGAAATGTAAAATCATCCTTACTTATAAAGACAAGAAGTTTTGGAATAATTATGACTTTGAACAAACTTGCATAAGTATTTATCCCATTTCGCTAAGTACTCATTAGTATTTCACCCATCTCCGACTTGTACATCGAGCGATTTATGCGAAACATATACAATAATCATATCAAGAGGTAATCCTATTGGCAACTGGCATTTGTATTTTCTACGAAAAAAACTGCCGCAATAGGTTGTATGCGTTTTATCGCATAGCTATAAAGCGCTTGTCAATAACAAGTCCAAACTAGTATACTTCATATTAAAACGTTTACTCAGATATTCATTAGTCAAACAGCCTCTATAGGTATAACATCCATTACGGATACCTTTGCTAGCATACAAGAGGTGTTCCACGGAGATCGCTCCACCAGTCCTCAGTAGTAATGGTGTAAGTATATTACTAACTGCTACCGAAGCGGTCCGACTGACCTTGGATGCAATATTCGGTACGCAATAATGTATCACACCATGTTTTACAAATGACGGATTATCGTGAGTTGTCATTTCGCTAGTCTCTATACAGCCACCTTGGTCTATACTCACATCTATAATCACAGAACCTTCTTTCATACGTGAGACCATCTGCTCAGTAATCAATATTGGTGTCCGTCCTGTCTTACTATGGATTGCACCTATCACTACATCCGCACTCATTAATTGATAGCCTAGGTATACAGGATTGATCGCAGAAGTATGTAACTGACGACCTACTATTGATTGTATGCGCATCAGCTTAGATATATCATTGTCAAATATTCTGACAGATGCCCCTAGTCCTAGTGCAGTCTTCACTGCAAACTCTCCTACTACCCCAGCGCCTAGTATTACGACCTTGGCCGGAGGCACTCCGCTTACACCTCCAAGTAATACACCTCTTCCTTTGTTAGTATTAGTAAGATATTCTGCCGCCGTAAGCATAGATACCATTCCCGCTATCTCACTCATGATTCGTACTATAGGAAAGCTACCATCTTCAGATTGTAAATACTCCATCGCTAGAGCTGTTATCCGTTTCTTTTTAAGCTTATCTATAAATTCTTTGGTTAGCGAAGGTATTTGCATCGAAGATATAAGGATGACATCTTGATCCATCATATCTATTTCTTCCAATGAGGGGGGTGCGACCTTGAGCACTATATTAGACTTAAATACCTGTTCGCGACTACTCGCAATATCTGCTCCTGCCTCCGAGTAGTCGATATCACTAAAATTACTTTCTTCTCCTGCGTTTGATTCGACTATCACTCTATGCCCATATCCTATAAGAGTGCGTATAGAGTGTGGCACTAACGAAACTCTATGCTCACTACTCAGTATCTCTCTAGGGATACCAATAGTTACTCCTTTCTTATCACCATCTACAGCGAGCATTTCTGATTGAGCCTCATATTGACCCTTCGTAAAAAATTCGCTAAATATTGCTGATTTTCCGCCTTGACTCATGACTTGTATAGTTTTAGTATAATGGATGATCGATTATACAATGATAAAGAATTCAGTCAACTTATTTATAATCACTATTTACAAAACTTTACAGACATTTTATCTAGTCCGTAGAACATTTATTAGTTCATTGGCTAACATCCATTGACTCTTATATCTTTTTAGCCCATTGGTGCCATTAATAGTTATTTATAATACTTTTTTTACCTTACATAATCTGAATACATCTAAATCTAACTAGTTCTTTTCTTTTCCAATTTTTTGAGTGTCGGATATAGATATCCTTCTTGCCATTCGATGTTTTCGTCAGTCAAAATCGTTAAATTTATTAATGTTAATAACGATCTGCATGATATTCCTGCGGCAACTATTGCCCATCGATGGCTGATAACTCTACAAAACATATCAAAAAAAAGTGTCAGCACTTTCGCACTAGCACCTTTTGAGTTTTTCTTAACCTGTAGTTTATTTCTTCTTATAGTTCTTCTGAAAGAATACACGGTACTTACTAGCTGATCTTTCACTGATGATCTTTCTGTAGTTTCTTTGTGTAATAGGATATACATCGAAGGCTATTTCAGTACCCTTAATATAATCTACTTTATTCTTCTCTACAGTATCATAATAGTCCATAGACTCTTTCATGTTCTTAAACTTCCTAATCAATATGATTTGTGAGCCTTCGTCTCGATTGAGAAAAATATCGGATATCTGTAGTTTCTTAGTTCTATAGTATCTCTTATTGAAATTAGATACCGCTATCTTAGCATCTGTAAACTTTTCATTATCAGACTCGTATACCACTATAGCTACATAGTGTAATTTATCTTCCTCTAAGTCAAAGATATCATCCACTTCTTTGATCTCTACTACTTCAAAAGCATCGCTATCTCCTTTTAGGAATCTCATAATTTCTTGAGCTCTGATTTGCTGCGGAGTATCAGGATGCCTAGTAATTACATCTTGCAGAGATTTGATATAACCTTCTTTCCCTTCCTCCGCACCAGTTACCATTGCAGACAAAAGACTAAATTTAGCCTTCATTGCATTCTCCTTTCCAAAGAGTGTTTCAGACTCAGCTATTCTATTTTTTACATTAATATACTTACCATTATCAAACAACTCATACGTATTATCATAGAAGAGCTCTACAGAGTTGTTCTCATCCTTAAGGCTAGCAAAATAGTTAGGATCTTGTAGTGCCTTAGCAAATCTACTATCAGGAAACTCCTGTATTATTCTATTCTTATAGTATTCCGCTTTGTTACTATTGCCCAAATCAGAATATGATAGATACAAATAGTAATATACATCTAAAATTTTCTCTGATTGAGGATATCTAACTACCAACTTTTCTAAAGCATCTACCGACTTCTGATAGTTTTTTACAGCCCCTCTAAATGCAACACCTAGATCATATAGGGCTTCTTCTATTGCAGCATTTGCTTTTTCTAAAGATGCCGGGGTACTTGGTACATCAACTAACGCTCTTTTTCTTTCAGCATCTGTGATTTCCTTTTCTTCCTCTTCTTCTACATCCTCATCATCAAACGTATTGAAAGATTGACTATCTAATCTTCTCCAGTTATCTTCTAATTTTCTATCGCCCCATCTCTTCCTAAATTCGTTAGCCCCTTTCTCCTTAGCCGCCAAGTTATAAGCGAAAAATTTGCTGTTTCCAAAGCCTCTTTTTCTACTATTCTGTCTTCCACTACCCATTTTTGGCTGACTTGTTTTCCCTTTACTCTTATTTTTCTCAACTTCCTCATCAGCCGCTCTTTGCTCAAGAACTAGCATATCAGCGAGTTTATCCAGCTTTTCTTGAGATAGTCCACTCAGAAACAATAGACTATCCTGAAGCTCAATTGTCTCAATGTTACGAGCTATACGACTTAGATTCTTTGTATATAAAGAAACTTCATTATAGCGCTCATCTAGCTTGTTCATACTCATAAGTGTACTATCATAATAGTACTTAGCAGCTACATATTCCTCTTTTTCAAAGTTGAGTGTAGCCATATAATAATATGCCTCAGACTTAAGCGGAGGATTGTTGAGATTATTTCTTATTGACAAAGTAAAATTAATTAGAGCCTCTTTATCATTATTTTGAGCAAGTGATATCTCACCCAGAGTAAAATAAATCTGGTCTCTAAATTCAGAATATTTTTCTTCACCTAACATCTTATTGATCTTTTCTGATGCTAGCTCATTAGATTCTGTTCCTGCAAGTAATCCATTTTTTGCGATGCTTAGATCAGCATTGAAATCCATACGGAAATTACCTTTATGATCTTTTACCTCTTGAAAAGCACTCAATGCGCTAGCATAATCATTTTTCTTCTGATATAACTGAGCTATGATATAAGCATATCTCGCTTTGAGCTTACCATCATTCGATACATCTATCGCTTTTCTTAGCTCAGGTATAGCCTTGTCGTATTCTTTCTGAACCATATATAGGTAAGATTTTGCAACTGGAATCTCTCTCTCTACTTCTTTTTTCACCATCGACTGGCTTAACTTTCTGAGTAGATATTCAGCGTTACTGTATTTTCCTCTTTCGATATATGTCTTTGCTAACCACAGCATCCCTTCTGAATATGCTGTATCATCTTCCTTCTTTTCTTTCTTCTTTTTGGGTATCACTTCTTCTTCACCAACATCCTCAGATACAGCCACTTCTTTTTGATCTTCTTCCATAAGATTCAATTCAGATTCCACATCAGAGTTAGCTTCATTTTTAACAAGATCTACTTTTGTTTCCTCTACTTCTATAATTGATTCCGTTTCTTCTTTCTCCTTTTCGTCTTTTGGAGCTCTTTTCTTTTTACCTCCACTTTTTTTGCTTCTCTTATTACTTTTCTTTCGATCCTCCCTTTCTTTCTTTCTACGTTTTTCCTCTTCTTTCTTTTCCTTTTTTCTTTTCTTTCGACCCTCTTCCTTAGCCTTTTTGGCTTCTTTCTTCAACTTCTCTTTTTCCTTTCTGTCTTTCTCTCTTTGCTCTTCTTTCTCCTCTTTTTCTTTCTTTTTTAATTCCTTTTGATTCTCCTTTTCTATATCCCTATCTCTTTTCTTCTGCTTGATAGATTTCTTCTTTTTCTTATAATTACTACCATAAGGATTCGCAGGATTAAACTCTTCTTGAAAAAACTCAAACGTCTCTTGTGCAGTTTCGTAATCTTGCTTTAGATATTGGGCTTTACCCATAAGAACATAACAATCATCTACATACTCACCTAATTCATGTATAGTAGCAACTCTGATCACCTTTTCTATAGCTAAATCCAATTGACTAGCCACCATCTTGGGATTATCTACATCCGTGTAGGTATAGATCGGTAATATCTGATTATAGTTATCTTGACGAGAAGTCTCTAGTGCAGCAAAACTTTCTTCCATCAACTCGTTAGCGTTGAAGTACCCGTTATACTTAGAAGTGAACGTGTGATAAAATTTCTTAAAACCAGAGACTTCGTCCTTTCTTTTCTTGGTAGCACAGCTACTGATCATAATGGCCATTACAGCTAATAAAATGAACAATATTCTTTTATTCTGAATCAAATTAAATTATCCTTTTTTGAGTAGATGTTGTATCTTTTAAAGTCCTAATCGCTTAGTATGTCACAAAAATATACTATTAAGCCTAAATTACTTCTTTCTCTGCCACGTATTATAACTGATAACTAGTACTTTATATTTGATTTTAGACTATTTATATAATTCCTAGTACTTTAATATTATTATCGAAATATTTATCATCAATTTGTAGCGCTTATCTAGTCTAAAAGGAGGCTAATAGCGTGCCATTCTTGTACATTTGTGCCTATAGAATAATCAGTTATTAATAAGAGATACAGATGTCTAAGGAAAATAAGGAAGATATTACATTCTGGGAAAAAGCACAACAATCATTTAAGGTAGTCATTTTGGATGAAGAAACATTCCAAGAGATAGATTCTTATAAGCTATCTAGACTAAATGTTTACACAATGCTTTCCGTATTATTCATAGGAATGGCAGCACTTATTTTATCTCTTTTTTTCTTTACTCCTGCTCGTAAGCTAGTGCCTGGTTTTGGAGAAATAGAAGAGAATAGTGAATTTATTCAACTGAAATCGGAGATGGACACACTTACATCTATAGTGTCCAACCAACAAGTCTATATCAACAGTCTCCGTACTTTACTGTCTGGCAATTCAGATGCTAAATTACCAGACCTACAAAGCCTAAACAAGCCCGTGTTATCTGAAAATGTCGAACTTTCTGGTGCTCAAGTTGCGGAAACTGCCAGATCTCTAAAGTTGGACCAACTATCATTTGTACCTCCACTAAGGGGGACTATCAGCTCTAAATACGCACCAGAAATAGAGCACTTAGGTGTAGATGTCATAGCATCCAAAGACACACCTATACAAGCGACAATGCAAGGTATTGTAATCAGCTCTGATTGGACTTTAGAAACTGGAAATACAATCATTATTCAGCACCCTCAAAATATACTATCAACCTATAAGCATAACTCAGCATTACTGAAGAAAGCTGGAGACAGAGTTGAAGCAGGAGAAGCCATTGCTATTATAGGCAATACTGGAGAACTCTCTGACGGCCCTCACCTTCATTTTGAGCTATGGTACGGAGGATACCACGTAGATCCTACCCTGTATATTAGATTTTAATTCAATTTACATTAACTATATTATATGGACAATAAGCTAAAAGATCTCAGAAACGAGAAAGGAGAGGCAATCAGCCCTATTCTTCCAGAAGAAGTAAAAAACTACCTTATAGATATCGATGGTACTGTAACGGAAGATGTACCTAACGAAGAGCCTGAGCGCATGGCTACCTGCGAACCCTTCGCTGATGCACTTGAAATACTAAACAAATGGCACGAGGATGGCCACTTCATTACTTTTTTCACATCTCGTACTGAAAATCACCGAGAAGTAACAGAGTTTTGGTTAGCAAAGCATAATTTCAAATATCATGGACTTGTTATGGGCAAGCCACGTGGAGGGAATTACCACTGGATAGATAATCATATCGTCAGGGCTACCAGATTTCATGGCAAATTCACAGATCTCATAGTTAAAAAAAAGAGCATAGAAGTATTCGAAAGATAAACTATCGCTAAAGAAAATAAATGTGGATGAAAAGTAATCTTTGAAATTTAAATCGTTTTTCCCAAATTCGTCGGGCTTCTTACAATCTTCCCAAAAAAATACCCCAGAAATAATACTCTAACTTACTTCCAAACTTAAAAAATAAATGCCCAAAAAAAAGAGGCGATCCAAATAATGGATCACCTCTAAATAAAATCTTTCTAGGTATAAAATTATACTTCAGCTTCCTGCACTAATAACGCTACTTCCTTTCCCAAAACTTCAACAAATCCTTTAGTGATTCCGTATGTCTGTGAATAACCACCAACATCTCTTACTGTGATTACACCTTCCTCTAATGCCGACACTATAGGAGCATGTCCTTTAAGTATTTCAAATTGTCCAGAGATTCCAGGTACTTTTACTGATGTAATTTCTCCTTCGAATATCTGTCTTGATGGTGTAAGTACTACTAAGTTCATATCTATTTACTTATTTCTAAAATATTCAATATTACCCTTGAGCTAACATCTTCTTACCCGCTTCGATAACTTCTTCGATATTACCTTTTAAGTTGAATGCTGCTTCAGGATATTCATCCATCTCACCATCCATGATCATATTGAATCCTTTGATAGTTTCCTCGATAGGCACTAGTACTCCAGGAAGACCTGTAAACTGTTCTGCTACGTGAAATGGCTGAGATAAAAATCTTTGTACTTTTCTCGCTCTATAAACTACACTCTTATCTTCTTCTGACAGTTCTTCCATACCAAGGATTGCGATAATATCTTGAAGCTCATTATATCTCTGTAAAATCTGCTTTACTTTCTCCGCTGTATTGTAGTGCTCCTCACCTATAATCGCTGGATCAAGAATTCTAGAAGTACTATCTAAAGGATCCACCGCCGGGTAAATACCTAGAGAAGCAATTTTTCTTGAAAGTACAGTAGTTGCATCAAGGTGAGCGAAAGTAGTTGCAGGTGCTGGATCCGTTAAATCATCCGCAGGTACATATACAGCTTGAACAGATGTAATAGACCCTCTCTTAGTAGATGTAATACGTTCTTGCATAAGGCCCATCTCTGAAGCCAATGTAGGCTGGTAACCTACGGCTGATGGCATCCTTCCTAATAGGGCAGATACTTCAGATCCAGCTTGTGTAAATCTGAAAATATTATCTATAAAGAATAATATATCCTTACCACCGTTAGGATCTGTAAGATCACCATCTCTATAATACTCTGCTAACGTAAGACCAGACAGAGCAACTCTTGCTCTTGCCCCAGGAGGCTCATTCATTTGGCCAAATACGAATGTCGCTTTTGATTCTTTTAGTTTAGACTTATCGACTTTTGATAGATCCCATCCACCTTCTTCCATAGAGTGCAAAAAATCCTCTCCATAGTTAATGATGCCAGATTCTAACATCTCTCTTAGTAAATCATTACCCTCTCTTGTTCTCTCACCTACACCCGCAAATACCGATATACCATCATATCCTTTTGCTATATTATTAATAAGCTCCTGAATTAACACAGTTTTACCTACACCGGCTCCTCCGAAAAGACCGATTTTACCACCCTTAACATAAGGTTCAATAAGATCAATTACCTTTATTCCTGTAAAAAGAACTTCTGACTCGGTAGATAGATCTTCGAATCTAGGTGGTTTTCTGTGTATTGATGACGTATTAACAGACATGTCTACAGGTCCGATTCCGTCTATAGGCTCTCCTACTACATTAAATAATCTACCTTTGATTTGCTCACCAGTAGGCATTGAAATAGGAGTTCCAAGGTCAATAACCTCCGTTCCTCTAGTAAGACCTTCTGTAGATTCCATGGCTATAGCTCTTACACTATCTTCACCAAGGTGCTGTTGTACTTCGAATACTAGTTCCGTTCCATCTGCTCTTTTAATGCTCAATGCATTAAGAATCTGTGGTAACGTCGATCCTTCTGCTGAGAAACTTACGTCAACTACAGGTCCGATTATCTGTTTGATTTTGCCAATGTTAGCCATGTCTTTAATACAATTTATTTCTTAACTATTAATGTGATCCGAAAATCGGTGCAAAGATAGTGATTTCCTACTTTTATTACAGTTATGAGCATATACTTTTACTATTGTTTTTTGAAAGTCTCATTCAGCTATTTCTAGCCAAATTATTATTGGATTATTTATATCTGATTAGACATTTCTCTTTCTCTTCTGTAATGAAATCATGTATACACCAATAAATATTAATGCGGCACTCAGGACCTTTACACTTGATAATGAATCATTATACCAGAGTACTGCAATTGTACTGGCAATAAGAGGTTGCATATAGATATACGCACTAGCAGTTGTGGGATTAACCGTCGATAGGGCATATGCGTTTAGTAGGTAAGCAAAAAAGGTTGTAAATACTAGAACGTAAATTATAGCCACCCAAATATCTATCGGAAAACTACTCCAGACGACTCCCGATAAATCTCCAATGCCAAATGGAATCACGACAATCAATCCAAAACTAAATATCCATTTCATTACTGTAAATGGGTGGTACTTCTTCATTAAGTTTTTTGCGAAAACCAGATACAAGGCGTAGCTAGTTGCATTAATAAGTATATATAAATCACCTAATGAACTGGACATACTATTATTACCCGAACTGCCCTTCGTTATTAACAGCATTGCACCAATCATACCCACTATTATTCCTAATACTTTCCACCATCTTATTCTTTCTGTTAGATATATAGAAGATAAAATCAGCACAATGATTGGAGTTACTACCATTATCAGAGAAGCATGCACAGGAGAGGTCGCACCTAGGCCTTTAAAGAAAAACAATTGGTTAATAGCTATTCCAAAGAGACCGCAAATAGCCAAAAGTCCCAAATCTTTTCTGTCTACCTTCTCTTTTATGAATAATGCATGTAAAATAGTAAATAGAACAAAACCACTAATTACCCTCAATAAAATAAAACCATTTGGCTTTAGGTAATCCTGATCTAATACGTTTTTTGCTATCGTATAATTAGCTCCGTAAATTAGAGCCACGGATAAAAGAGCTAAGTGGGCTTTCAATCTCATTACTTTTCGTTGATATAGTATGTAATCTTAGTAAGCCATTTGTTTGGATCTTTTTCAACCCCCAGATCAGTTACATAAGAGTAATCATCCATATAAGTCTTTGAGGCGTTATGATCTTTTATTTTCTTGTTACAGTCATTCGAGTCTCAATATGCTATAATTCTAAAACTAGAGAATTCACCTCTATAATTACTAGTATTACTGCCGCCACGTCCATTGTCATAGAATCAATTTTTTGAACAAAACAACCTACTCGGCATACTATACATTTGCAAACTAGAATCCTGAACAATTTGAAATATAACTCCTAAGTTTTATACATAAAACTGTTATATAGCTATCGCAGTAATTTCATCTCTTCTAGCACGAAATTCCATTCCTTTATTATAACTTTTACAATTTTATAGACATCATAAATCCTGTATACTTGACTCTCTATTGCGATTGCCTCGAATTGATTCAGCTCTGCATCTATTTTTTTTGCATGCTTTCTCTTTGCTATAATATTCAATAAACTTATTGGCGATGACGCTCTTCTCTTCTAAATCTATAAACACATTAGTAGCACAATTAACATCTTCATCAAAGAAAGAGTATTAGACTCTAGTAGGAACTTTACTTATTCCTTTAAAATTTTGGCGGCTTATACTAGATACTTTCTCTGCATTTTTGACTCTTACCTTACCCACCTTCGTCTCTCCAAACGATCATCCGAAAATTAAATGCGTATTATACGCATTTAATACAACGTTGGATTAATAAGTTATGGAATACCACTGATTTCTATTAGCCAAATTGACAAGTAGGTTTTACCTTACTAATTTTGATAAAATAATTTTTTTGTTGGTCTGAAAATTGTATTTTTTTAGAATAAAAAATGCTGAGTCTAATAGTATCGCCTTTAAAAAAAATAAAACCGTAAAATACGAAATTGACCTTTTTCGTAAGTTTTACTTCATCACTCTGAAATATCATTTCTGATTAGACTCTCTCATTTTCTTATACAGCTTGGTAAAAACAAAAAGTATGAAACCAAATCCTATAGTTGAACTAAGAACAATTAGTGAATTAGCTCCGTTTTTAAAAACTGCGAAAATTACAATTGCAAATAAAAATAATGTAGGAATTTCATTCATTAATCTAAGTTGAAAAGGATTTAGATTAGCTGTTCCATTCTTGAGGTACGTAATATATTTTTTACAATAAAGATGATATCCTGTCATTAACAACACCAAAGTCAATTTAACATGTAACCAAGTATTCTCTTTGAACCAATCAAGTCCATAGATATATATCATTCCTAATCCGCCGATCCAAGTAATCATCATTGCTGGATTACATATTATCTTATAGACTCTTTGCTGCATTAGGTAAAACTGAGGCTGTAAAACACTACGTTCAACTTCAGATTTTTCCTCAGCCTCTCGATAATATACAAACATCCTCACTAGATAGAATAGGCCCGCGAACCATGCTACAAATCCAATTATGTGTAACGCTTTGAATAAATATAATGCCATAATACGGTTTAGTTCTCTAAGGTTTCTATCTGAGAATCTATAGGCTTATTAAAACCTATCACACTCTTTTCTGGCAAATCATCATCATAATCTTCCCATTGAGTAACTTCGTTTAAAAATTCCTCCATGTGACGAATTATATACTCTTGCCTCAATTCATGAGGTCGTAGGATCTCCAAGTTTTTTGGGGCTCTTGGTTCACCATAACCATCAATATATGGATAGACAATCATTACCATTACTTTTCCATTAAATAGTTGCTGATAGACTAGCGCTCCTTGAGTCTTAATTATTGTCTTTTTGATATCCGTATCTTCAACTTTTTCCTGCATTCCACTATGCGTCCGACCTAAATCTAGTACTATAGCTTCTAGATTCTCCACTTGGTCTTTTATTACAATAACTGCAGAAAGTTTAGTTTCTTTAATTACTTCCTCTAATGTTTTTATAATCATTAGTTTAAGAGTTTTTTCCCAATCCTGACGAAAACTCTTGATATTGCCAAGTATCTCGTGATAATTATTCACCCTGCTCTTTAATGTTGTAAGATCCATTGACATTGTATTGCTTTTATCTACTCTAAATATTAGAAACAAAGATAATAATCACGAACATATATAAACAGCTACAGCTGTATCATATATATACCGAAACATACACTATCGTTTAATTACTATAATAAATCTCTGAAATTTAGAATTCCGACGAAAGTATAATATATTTTATATCGATACGAAATTAACATAATCGAATTTCCTTTCTTGAACTAATCTAAGAAACACTGAAACAGTTGTAACCACATCCTGTTCACAATACAATTTAATTCTCTCAATATCATTTTCTTCCCAGTAGACTTTAGACACCATAGAACCCACCAAATTTGTCTTAGGTGACGATATGTTTAATACTGCAGATAGTAGGTCCAATGATATATAACTCTTATAATCACCAAATTTCCACATCTCCAAAGTATCAATTAAATGTCGCACTTGCCACGATTTCTTTCTACTCAAATTAAGTAATTTGGGCAGCTCTAGATCATGAATCAGCATTCTTCTACATATGACGGGACAATCGAACTCCTTTATGTTATGACCACATAAATAATATTTTTTTAAGTTATTATAATGCACATTAAGCAAGCTACTGAATTCCTTCAATATCTCTTTCTCATTATCACCAAAGTAAGACTTAACTTTTAAGACGATCTCATCCTCATCATAGGCAAGATATCCAACTGATATACATATAATTTTATTGAACTCCGCATAGATTGCAGCCTTTTCATCATAAACCTGAATGCATTCTTCCCTATTTAGAGATAGATTTTTTGTGATCGTTTGTGCCTTCTTATTCCATAATAACTTCAACCTTTCGGGTAGATCAGAATAATGCCGAACTCCTGACGCTGTTTCTACATCAAGAAAC
>TARA_B110000037_G_scaffold1897_1_pt1 | contig 16549 bp, 14 predicted proteins | sample TARA_B110000037 | Tara Oceans TARA_B110000037 (sample SAMEA4397196) | marine metagenome | biome: Polar Biome; feature: [MIX] marine epipelagic wind mixed layer (ENVO:01000061); material: water (ENVO:00002006), including particulate matter (ENVO:01000060) such as... | depth 10-100 m
AATTTGTAAGAGTACTCTCTTAAATTTTAACCCAAAAAGTTCAAATTTGCTTGACGACATACACGTATTATTGAGTATATGGCACCGTTCCTGTTTCGTCTATTGGATAACCCCATTTTTTGATGTATTCTATCCCTGGAAGAAATTCATCTCCGGTTTCAGTCAATCGCTTAGAGAGCCTTTTTTCTAGATCTTCTTGTAAAGAAGAATAGTCTTCATTACCAATCAAATTATTCATTTGATAAGGGTCCTTATCGTTATCAAATAGCAACCAAGGCCCTTTCAAATCGCGAGCATAAGTATACCGCTTGGTTTTAATCGCCCTGTACTCTTTTCCTCCGTGCTTTACTTTATTCCATTGCCCAAATGGTTGCACGCAACTTAACAAGGTTACGTCACCTACTTGCTCCTTCCCTTCTAAATAAGGCCTGTAATTGATTCCTTCTACTGTATCTGGAATGGGGATTTCACACAAACTCAGAAGTGTTGGCAAAATATCTTCCGAATTCATTAGAGCTTCTCTTGCTCCTGTGACAATTTTTAATTTTTCAGGAATATAATATAGCATTGGTACTCTTGCAGACTCCTCATATGGCTGCTGCTTTTTGTAGGCTCCATGTGAACCTAGAAGATCGCCATGATCTGCAGTAAACAAGATTATGGTATTCTCCAACTGACCTGTTTCCTTTAAATTAGTAATAACTTTACCTACCATATCATCCAAGGCAACAATATGAGCGTAATATCCAGCAAGGTCTTTTTTTGCTTGTTCCTTCATATGATCAGGAACATTTTCATGTAAAATGATTTTATCCGGATTGAAGCGTTTTCTGTATTCTTCAGGAGCGGTATGGTATGGGGCATGTGGCGTGCCATAAGAGAGAACCATTAGAAAAGGATTTTCCGAAGATTTCTTTTCATTCATATAATCGATAGCCGCATCCGTCTGTAAAAAAGTGTCATATCCATCCCAAATTTTTCTTGTTGGATCATCATTATCGTAATAAACAGATTGGTTATAGTTATGAGTACATTCATTACCGTTCCAAAACTCAAAACCCTGTCTTCTTTTACCAGGCGATACATTTTGTAATCTTCCATGTCCATCTAAGTGCCATTTACCTATATAACCAGTATCATAGCCCTGCTTTGCAAATACTTTTGCCATGGTCACAGCGTTTGTATCCAGTTGAACATCGTTCATAAAAACGCCGTGGGTCAATGGTCGCTGCCCAGTCAAAAGTGAGGCTCTGAAAGGTGAACAGACGGGCATACCCGAAACTGCATTTATAAAGTTAACACTTTCCTCTGCTAATCTATCCAGATGCGGAGTACTTAAATTAGGGTCTCCTGCATAACTAGAGGCCTGGGCTCGCCATTGATCGGCAAGGAGAATAAGTACATTGGGCGGGTTTTCTTTAAGTACCTCAACGACCTTTTCTTTTTCCGAATTACAGGCCAGTGATATACTTAACACCCCAATTAAAAATAGTAACATTTTGATTTTTCTCATAATATATTCCTTTATTTCATAATTCCTTTAATCATTTATGGCATATAAAAGACACTTTTCAAATCAATTGAAACCGGACTGTTATCTGAAGTAGTTTCCATAATATCAGCCATATAATCCCACCATTTTTTACAAATTTTAGTGTCCGAAATCGCTTTCCATTCTTCTTCAGATTCTATTTCTGCATACCCAAATAAACTATGAGTCTTATCATCAAAAAAAATACTATAATTATGAACGCCATGATTTTTTAGAACACTTTCAAGCTCTTTCCAAATAGGATTATGTCTTTTAGTATACTCCTTAATCCGGTCAGGATAGACCTTCATTTTAAATGCTTTTCTTATCATAAATTATTTCTAAATTACTTACTAAATTCAACTCATAAATACAACTTCTGAATTAAACACTAATTTTTCCTTTACAAATATAGCCATTTTGTATTGATGTCTTTTTCTTGGGTGATTATTTAGTTTAGATTCTACTTCGTTAATTTGTCTTTCTGTGATCTTGAAAAAGTCTGTTTTCTTTCTTCGCCCTCCCTTTTGGTTTGGACCAATTGGGAGCAAATACCTGCTTGAGATTTGTTATTTTCCTGTACACTTATTAATGGTATTATAGACGACTATATTAGGAGGTTTAATTAGCAAAAAATTAGGTCGTAAAAATAAGTTGATTTTAGTGGCGATATTATTTTTGTTTTTGGTGATTGGGTCTTCAATGCCAGTAATACTTCTAAAACCTATTTGAGAAGGTAAAAAGATTCTTACATATATTCAAAATACGGCAGTAAGCAATTCAGTAAAACTATTTTCTTTTTGGAATGACCGTTGTTGTAATTGGTGCGCTGCTTTTAGTTTTTTAACAATTTGCAGGAATAAACTCAGTATTATACTGTGCTCCATAAATTTACAAGAGTATGGTGTCAGAAACTAATAGCGCATTATTATAAACTATTATAGTAGGTTTTGCTAATTTAGTATTTTCATTGTTCGCAATCATGACGGCTAATACATGCGGTAGAAAACCATTAATGATGATTAGAGCCTTAGGAACAACATTTTTTATAGAATCTCTTGGAATGGGAACTTTAATATTTATGCTAATTTATGTTGTATGTTTTGCCATGCGTTTTGGGTACCTGTTTGTTGGGTTTTAATGTCTGAAATATTTCCAAATAAAATTAGAGGACGTTTACTGGCGATTGCCGTTTCAGCACAACGAATTTCTAATTATTTAGCTTCATGGACATTCCAGATGATGAACAAAAACGCTTACTTGTTAGAAATATTTAACCACGGTTTTGCTTACTAGATTTATGGCAAAATGGGAGTAATAGGAACTATATTAGTATGAAGATTTATTCCTGAAACGAAAGGAAAAACATTAGAAGCAATTTTGTGTAAAAAACGATTACATTCTTTATTTTACGAATCAATTGATGGGGAGCATTCTCCGGATTACAACCCCAAGATTTGTTTACCTCAGTTCCCATAACCAATTCTAACGTTCCTCCGATGCTATTTCAGCATAATAAAACCACGGTGGTTGATTCCAATCCTTTCTATGTAACTTGGCTGATTGAAGGTATATGTTCTTTGTGGCGTAATTTTTAGCGACAATGGTAAAATCACTTCCATTTTCTAAATGTAAAAGTTGTGTTTAAAAAATTTTATCAAGTGGTTTACTCATTGAGCATCAAATAGGTGCCAGACTTTCCTGATACGACGATGTCAAGCTTTCCATTTTTATCTAAATCGGCCGTACGGATAAAAAGTCCTGTACCCACTCCCTCGGCAATAATTCTACGAGTGAATATTTTTGTTTTTTTATCCCAGGTGTAATAATACATTACCGGTGGCTCTTCAGAACCAGGGTCTTTCCCCGAATGGCCACGAACTCGCTTCCCAGTAATGAGGTCTTTCGTGCCATCTCCATCCAGATCTTCCCATGCTAAGGTATGCGCCTGAGACCATGAGTCATCAATTATGTGCTTCTTCCATTGGGTCTTGCCTTCCTTAGAGGCCAATTGTTCCATCCAATATACACCATAATTATGAGCACTTCCATTAATCACATCATTCATCCCATCACCATTTAAATCCGTCACGATCATAGGGCAACTACTATGCTTCCAATCCCAATCGGAGTGTAACGTCCAAGTCTGTGTAAGTGGATTCCCTTCAGGGCGCTCATACCAACCGTTTTGAAACAAAATATCTTCCCGATCATCTCCATTAATATCTCCAAATCCAATACCATGTCCATTCTCACTTCCCACAGTACATTTTCGCATGGATTGATCAGCTACATCCGTTTCTATTTTCCATATTAACTGTTCGTTTTTCTCTACCCAACTGTTGGCAACATATTCAGGTTTGTTGTCTCCATCGAAATCGCGCAGGTAGGTAATTTCATTGTCTGGGGCAGTCTCCTGAAGTGTATTTCGTGTCCAAAGCTTCCCAATTTTCAGTGCTTCTTTACCAGGGTTTTTGTACCAACTTACTTCGGTTGGCATAAAGGTTCCTGCTAAAATATCTGTCCATCCATCACCATCCATGTCAATTGCATGTTCCCCATTATTCTCCATATAGTCTATCCCAAACTCACCAATGTCTCGAAGTGGGCGTGGCGCATAGTCAGGGCCTGCATACCAATTTCGACCTGCGCTAATATCAAGAATTCCGTCATTGTTAAAGTCTGCAATCTCACAAGCCTCATTGGAGTCTACCGCGAGCAGTTTTACCTCAAAACGAAGTTGTTTCCGGGTGATTTCTCTCTGAGGAGTATTGGCATTTTTGGTTGTACTTTCCAAAATGGCAACATCGTCGGCTGAATAAAGGATTATAACGACTACACTTATGGTTAAAAACCCAATAATTATCTTTACAGTTCGCTTCATTTTTTTACTTGAAGTGGGTTCTAAAAATTGATTTTTTCCTGTTTATCAAAAAAAATAAGAACTTTTTTTATCTTTTTGAGAAAAATTTCATTTCAAATATACCGATAAAATATTGAAATTCTATCTATCTATCAGGTGATTATTTTTAGTCTTTTAATCTGTTCATATCTGAATAAATTGAAAGTTAGATTGATTAGCCCTATTATTCCAGTTGCTCGTACTATTCCTAAGGATTTTAAAACTAAACCTTTCGTACTTTGTTCCATAAAACTAAATACATGTTCTACTCTTGCTCTAATTTTTGATTTTTTAATATTACTTGTCTTTTGCTCATCGGTTAATGGTCTGTTCCGATAGCCTTTTTCGTGTACTTTGCTCTTCATTTCATATTTTTTAATAATCTTATCTTGGTCTTCTCCTGTGCAAGCACTGTCTGCATGTAAATCCTGTTCTTTATCTTTTTCGGTAAGTAAATCATCTAAAGCTTGCGAATCATGAACCGATGCATCTATTAGTTGTAGGTGTTAATGAATTTACTTTTAGTATCTACTTTTGCGTGATTTTTATAGCCTTAGAAAGTCGCTCCATTTTTCTTTGTCCAACGAGTATCAATGTCTTTGTGTTTCTTTTTGTTAGGCTTGTCATTCCATAAATTATTGCCCTCTCCATTTTTAATGCTCTTGTTTTCTTCTCTTATATTGCCTTGGCGTAGTGCTACTGTAAAACTTGTATCTATCATTTGACCTTCATTAAATATCAATTCTTTTTCTTCTAAAAATGATACAAAATGCTCAAAAATAATTCTTCTACTAAACCAGTTTTTGTTAGGCTTTCTCTAAAACTCCATACTGTTTTTTCATCTGGAACTTTATCGCCCGTTGCTAAGCCTAAAAATATTTTAAAACTGCTTCTATCTAATATTTGATATCCCACTTGGCTATCTTCAAGACCATAATAACGCTGTAATATCAATATTTTAAAGAGCATCACTACATCATAAGGCTTAGCTCCAGCATTATTCTTTTTGTTGGTGCTGCCCAATTTCCTTTCTAATAATTCTCAAAAAACCTCAAAATCAAGTACTTTTTTGATAGCCTATAATGGATTGCCTATAACTTATAAACGTTCTTTAATGAACTCTTCGTCAAATAACCCTTTGTTTCCTCGTGATTTGTATATCTCTTGTAGTAATTGTTTTACCGTGTAAATATAAAAATAATCAACTGATTCACAATAAGTTAATTTTTATAAACCTCCTTGAATTAGTCCGTATATTTATTTTTTATAATTGATCGTAATTACTGACTTTTCCCAAGTTCAGTAAGGTATTTCACGAGGTCAATTAATTCACTCTCATTTAAGACATCTATCAGCCCGGCAGGCATCATTGATACTTGACTTGTCTCGCGAGATTTAATATTGCTTTTTTGAATGAACACCTCCGCTCCTGCAGCAGTTTTAATTGTAATTTTGTCTACGTCTTCAAAAACTATGGAGCCTGCGTAAAAGTCGCCATCCTTTGTTGTAATCGCAGATGATTTATAACCTTCTTTTATCTTTTTACTTGGTGCTATTAAAGACTCGATAATATAGTCCGCTGGAGCACTAGCACCAATACTACCTAAATCAGGACCGATATCCGTTAAGCCCACTTCTCCCTTAATTTTGTGGCATGAAATACAAGCAAGTTCAGGTCTGAGATATATTTCTTTTCCTTTCTCCGCGTCACCGTCTTTTAATTTTTCCATGAGATCCAGATTCCTTTGGTCATTGTTCGAGTCAGTAGAATTGATTTTTATAGAGCCCGCTTTGGCCAAGGCAGCTATTAACTCTTCTGCTCCTTCTCGTCCAGATATCTGGACAAGACGCGCGGCTTGTGTGGCTGTTTTGGGTGCTATAGTTGTCCTCTCTAATGCTGAACTTAAGGCCTTGAAAGCTCCTTCTTTCCTTATGATCGTTCTTATTATGGAATTAATGGCACCTTCATCAAGCTCTTTACTAAACACTTGCGTGATTGCTTCAATCCCTTCATCCAGATTAATTCTCACTAGTGCAGATACTGCTAACTTTTTGGTACTGATAAGATTGTCTTCGGCAATGATTTTTCTAAAGAGTTTACGAATATCATCTGTACCAAAAATTGCTAATGATTGGGCGGCATTTTGTTGAATGCCGTAGCTCGAATTCGAATTGCTGAATTTTTGTTTTAGTATGTCAATAAATTCTTCGCTTTTCCAAAAACCTACAAGCGCACATGCCGTTTTTTGTGCATTCTTATCATCCAATGCAAAAAGCATTTGGAGTGACTCAACTTTACTTTTGGTTGGAAACACGCTTCTATTTTTCGCTGCAATTAGTAAGGCGTTCGCAGCATTACTTGCATGAGGGTTGATAGGTGTACTAGCGATTTCGGTAAGAAAATTTAATTGCTCCGAGTTTCCTCCACTGCCTATTGCCGTCAGAATACTTATATCTGGCTTTTTACTATTTCTGAAAAAATCTATGAGCGGATCGGTCGCTCTGGGGTCTTCTGTTGCCTTGAGAGCAAAGATGAATGCATCATGGTTTCCATTCGACTTCAAGGTTCCATCATGGACAGAAGGAAGCCAATATTCCGATAACATTCGACAAGTTTGACGTAATGCAAACGAATACGAAGTATCCATATTTGCGTTGTAAGCAAGTAAGGCAATATTGAAAGCCTCAACGGATGTGAATTGGCTCAAAGCACTAATTGCCTCTCGTCGCACACTAGGATCTGAATCTTGAACGGCTGCTTTAAGTAAGTCAAGTGCATCAGGCACTTCTTTATTCCAATAATAGAGCACCCTCATAGCCGCTGAACGAGCACCTGCTGTTTCCGATTGCAATACAGATTTTAACAAGTCTATATTCATTGAACTAAGAGTTTGTAATGTCCAAAGCGCTTCGAGCCGTTGATGGTCATAGTCAGGATCCTGAGAGTCGAGTTCACTCAACCACTTCTCAATGGCGGGTAATACTTGCTTCGGCTCTCTTGACTTTAACGTTTGTTTAGCCAGGAGCCTCACCCAGTTTTCATCAGCCTTCAGGAGTTCTAATAATTCGGGAATGCTCGACTCCTTATAATTAGGTTTTTCAACAAGAGGCCTTTTTTTTGCAGTAATTCTCCAGATTCGACCATGCTGATGATCTCTTCGTTCATCACGAAAGTCAACTTCTCCATGTTGTATAATTGGGCTATACCAGTCTGCAACATACAGCGCTCCATCGGGTCCCATTTTGATATCTATGGGACGAAAAGATTTGTGAGACGACTTAAGAAAGGTGGGCTCAAGTGTTGCTTTGTACGAACTCCCATCATCCTCTAATGAGTATCGGTCTGTTATGTGCGCACGGAAGTCGTTGGTAATGATATTTCCAGTCCATGATGGTGGAAAATGTTTTCCGCTGATAATTTCAATACCGCTGGCTTTTGGTCTCTTAGGGGTAAGTGTAGGTAAGGCCTGTGACTCGCCAGGGGAAGCGTTAAAAACTGAGTTTGGAAAGCTGTGCCCAAAGCCAGTACCAGCACCATCAGACTCGAAAGACTGACCCCAATAACTGACCGAGTGCCCCCAGGGGTTTACATGCCCCTTTGTGAATATTTCCAGACGTCGCGTATCCGTGTCATAGGTCCAGAGACCACCACCATTGAGTCGACGAGTTCCATAGGCAGTTTCTACATGTGACGAAATGTAATAACCTTGAAGCATATACAACTTCCCTCCTGGCCCCCAACCAAGACGGTGGAGTGTATGGTGTGTATCTTCTGTTCCAAAACCGGTGAGTAAAACCTCTGATGTATCAGCTTTCCCATCACCATCAGTATCACTTAGATGAATGAGTTTATCACCGTTTGCAACATAGGCTCCTCCTTGGTTGTCCGGAAGTACACCACCAGGGATAATAAGTTTGTCATAGAAAATAGAAGAGGTATCAGCCACTCCATCATTATCCGTATCTTCAAGTATTACAATCCGGTCGCTAGGTTCCTCATTTACGTTTAATTGAGGATAGATATGACTACCACAAATCCAGAGCCTGCCCTCGCTGTCAAAATTAATTTGGGTAGGTTTTTCGATCATAGGGGTCGCGGCATACAGACTTATTTCAAAGCCATCAAGAATAGAAAATGATGCTTGCTCTTCCTTGAGATCTGGTTTTGGGATGTCCTGTAGGTCTTTTTGTGCCTGTAGATTTTGAGAAAGTAGACCGATGCAGAGAAATAGTTGAGATATTTTTTTAATATTTCTCATTATAAGTCCTTTAGTAATAATTTTATTACTGCTTCCTGTTTTACTATAAATGGCTCAATCTGTGCAGGTTCTTCCTGAGCAATCCGTTGTTCATCTTTGCGCTCTCCGTATACAAATGCATCATTACGTGGTCTCCAGCGGTGAAAAAAAAGGGTGTTCTTCTTGATAATAGTATTTCGGATTTGGTCGGCTTTATTGGAATCCAATGGAGTCACGGGTGGAGGGAATTTCAACACTTCTGTAATTAATTCTCCTGCTTTGCGATAACCTTTAGAAGTAAGATGTATACCGTTTACGGTGTATTTATTCTCTTGGCTAAATGAAGTAAATAAATCAATGAAACGATGGTTCCCTTTGGAAGCAACCTCTTTGGTTGCTTCTGAATATATTTTTAGTTCCTTATTTCGTGTCTCAATATGTTCATCTGGTATTCCAAAACCTTTTTCCATGGGTAGGGTAGAAATAAGGATCAGTTCTGGGCCTAATTCACCAAGTTCATCCAAAAGATGATTCAGGTCTTTTCTGTAGGCTTCAATTGCTAAGCCTTGTTCAAAGGATTCGTTAAAGCCATAAGCGATGAATATTTTGTCTGGTTTAAGTTCGCTAATTTGTTTGGTCAAAATTCCGAATCCTTTGTCTGGATCTCCAAACCGTCCACCACCGCGTGCCCGCGTACGCGCGTGTGCTTGGACATTATCTCCACTCCAACCAATATTGCGGAAAGTAATATTTTTATGGGGAAAGGAAAGTGAGAATTTCGTTTCAATTTCTCCGTTTACAATGGCATTTTCAAAGAAAGCATTCCCTAGGAAGACAACTTTATCATTTTGTTTAAAGTCAATTGATTCGAGAGAAGGTGTGGAAGTACAGGCTGCTAATAGGATGCCAAATACTCCCAAGAAAGTTCTAGGGTTGTATATCAATTTCATATTTGAATTCATTGGTTTAATATGCTACAATATAATCATAACATCGATTACTTCCATCCTGTACTATCTGTAATCCTGTGTCCTGTATATTTCAATAAGCCAATTATTGATTAAACAGTAAATAAGTGCCTGACTTTCCAGAAACAACAATATTAATTTTCCCGTTTTTATCCAAATCAATTGGCAATCTTTTAAAAGCGGTGCACCAAAGGAAAATATGCCACAAAAAACCCTAATTAGAGTAGTTTATTTCTTTTTAAAATGAGCATATTACAACAATAATTGACGCAATTGTTGCATTGAGAAAATGAGACCAACTTTAGATGCTAAACCCTATGTAATTTATATGGATATAGTTTGTTTGCATTCCACTGACATACATACAAATTCTTGTCGTTGTCTACGCATACGTCATGACAATGTTTGAATATTGGTTTATCTTGCCGCATCATTTCCAGTTTTCCATTCGCTTTATACACTGGTTTTGTACCTCCAGGATTTGAAACCACTTTATTATTCTTATCCAAAATAGTAACAAACCCTAGATTTAACTGCATGTTATAGTTTTCGTTCGTCATTCCAAAGCAAACTCCAGAATAGAGGTTATCTCCATCAAAAACTGGTCTGCTTATAAATGCGCCCGGCAAATAATAATCTTCAATAAATTCACCATCCAAACTAAATCTTTTGAACTGATTTTTAATGCGAGCAGAGCAAATAAGTGTTGGATTATCCGTATCTCTTGTATCTAAGGCTACACCATGGGCTTGCTTAAACTTAGACGGTTGTAAAAAACTATCGCCTCCAAATTTCCGTATAAATTCGCCTTTGCTCGAATATTGCAAAATATACTGTGAACCATACCCGTCAGCAACATAGATATCACCATTAGGTCCAACCGCTGTTTCCGTAGGTCTAAACGGATTGTATTGACCGTATTCTCCAATTTTATGCGGACTATCTAAGGTTAAAACAATTCTTCCGTTTGTTGTTGTCTTCGCCACTTTTCCCGCGCCAGGATCTGTAATATATAGGTAATCTTCACCTCCCTCATTATGAATCGATAACCCGTGAGTTCCCTTAAATCCAAGTGTCCAACTATCTATTAGTTTTCCAGATTTATCATAAATAATCACATTGTTCTTAGCATGATCTGTCACCATAATCAATCTACCTTGGGAGTCCATGACCATCTCATGGCAATTATTCACAGGCGTTTTATTTCGATCCAAATCTCCCCATCCTTTTTCTACTCTATATCTAAAATCTCCATGACCAATAATCTCCTCATTTAGATTCGCTGACTTTATAATACCAAAAGGCATACTTGTAGCCAATCCAGCGAGGGCGGTTTTTTTAATAAAACTCCTCCTAGAAGTATCCTTTTTCTCTGACATAATTTTTACTTTAACTTAAAATATCCTTTACCACATGACCGTGAACATCTGTCAATCGGAATCGTCTTCCTTGGAATTTATAGGTAAGTCGTTCGTGGTCAACTCCCAATAAATGCATCATTGTTGCTTGAAAATCGTGTACATGAACTGGATCTTTAATCACGTTGTAACTAAATTCATCGGTCTCTCCATAGGTAATTCCTGGTTTTACTCCTGCACCAGCCATCCACATCGTAAAACAACCCGGGTGATGATCACGCCCGTAATTCGTGGCTGTTAATTGTCCTTGAGAAAAACTTGTTCTACCAAATTCTCCTCCCCATACAACCAATGTATCTTCTAACAATCCACGTTGTTTTAAATCTTTTAGCAATGCAGCTGTCGCTTGATCTGTATCCTCCGCCTGTCGTTTAATACCTGCAGGCAAACTACCATGTTGATCCCAACCTGTATGATATAGTTGAATAAATTTTACATCTTTTTCCGCCAGTTTCCTTGCTAGCAAACAATTGGCTGCATAAGTCCCTGGTTTTCTGGCATCTTCTCCATACATCTCATAAATATGATCTGGCTCACCAGAAACATCTACGGCATCTGGCACGGAAGTTTGCATTCTAAATGCCATCTCGTATTGGTTAATTTTGGATTCAATATTAGTATCACCCCATTTATCCATTTGATGTAAATTCATGTCGTTGATATAATCCAACGCGCGTCTTCGATCTTCTTTATGCACTCCATGCGGATTGTTTAAATACAAAACCGGTTCCTTTCCAGACCGAAACTGTACCCCTTGATGATGCGACGGTAAAAAACCATTTCCCCAACTTTGAGAATTCAAAGGTTGACTTCCTCTCCCCTGAGATACCATCACCACAAAATTTGGTAAATTCTCATTGTCTGATCCTAACCCATAGCTCAACCAAGAACCTATTGAGGGTCTTCCACTCAATTGAGAGCCCGACTGCATAAACATTACAGCTGGTTCATGATTAATTGCTTCTGTATACATAGATTTTACAACACAAATATCATCCACCATTTTTGCCATATGTGGAAATATTTCACTTACGTAAGTTCCAGATTGACCATGTTGTTCAAAATCATAAATAGATTTTACCAATGGAAAAGTAGACTGATTCGCTACCATTCCAGAATTTCTTTGTGTGCCTCTCACAGAATCTGGAATTTCAAGGCCATGCCATTTTTTTAATGATGGTTTATAATCGAATGTTTCTAATTGTGAAGGGCCTCCACTTTGAAACAAATAAATCACTCTTTTTGCTTTGGCAGGAAAATGCCCATTTCCTAGGACCCCTTGATTTCCATCTAAAAATGATGTTTTTTTATTCGCAAAAGAAGACAAGGGATTTACCAATCCCGAAAGTGCTAAAGAACCCAGTCCCATGGCTGTTTTCTTTAAAAAATCTCTCCTCGTATTTTGTGCTATTAACCGTTTTATATGTTCCTCCATGGTTCTAAATTCAACGTATCTAAAAGAATTATTTCCTCATTATTGCTTCATCTGTATTCATAATCGCATTTGCAACTACGCCAAGCGCCGCAATTTGATTTGGATCTAAACTTCGATCCCAAGAATGCTCTCCCGTACTTAAATATTCCGTTGCCAATTGATCATTCTTTTTAAAGTTCTCAAATTCATCTGCATAGAAATTATTCAACAAAGTGATTTCTTTAACATCTGGCTTTCTTCCAGTAATCACATTAAAAGCAGTTTGCAACCGCTCTTCATCACTTTTCTTTTTAGTGATTATATCTTCCGCTAGCACCCTTGCTACTTCCAAAAATTGTGGATCATTTAACAATACAAGTGCTTGTAATGGCGTATTTGTAGTTTCTCTTTTAACTGTGCAAACACCTCTATCAGCCATATCAAAAATTGACATGGAAGGTGAAGGAGCAGTCCGCTTCGAAATCGTATACAAACTTCTTCTGTACAATCCACTCCCCGGTTTTTGCAAATATTTATAAGCCCAGCCTTTCGTAGTCAATCCATCCCATAGTCCATCCGGTTGATACGGATACACACTTTTACCTCCTAAGGTATCGACTAAAAGTCCACTAATTGCTAAAGCATTATCTCTAATCATTTCCGCAGAAAATCTAAATCGAGCACCTCGGGCCAGCAATTTATTTTCCGGATCTATTTGATACTTTTCTTTTGTGATTCCTGAATACTGCATATACGTTTTTGAGGTCATTATTGTCTTATGCAGCGCTTTTATATCCCATCCACTTTCGATGAATTCTCTTGCTAAATAATCTAATAATTCCGGATGAGAAGGCAAACTACCCTGACTTCCAAAGTCATCTGATGTTTCAACAATTCCAGTCCCAAAATGCATTTGCCAAATTCTATTGACATACACTCTCGCGGTCAATGGATTATCTTTATCGAATAACCACTGACTTAAACCCAGTCTATTTTTAGGATATTTTTTCTCGCTTTTAAATATCCCTTCTGGAACATCTGGTTCTACTTCTTCTCCAAGATTACCGTATTCTCCCCTTTTCAACACGTATGTTTTCCTTGGCTTTGGCAAATCGCCCATCACCATAATTTCAGGAACATCATTTACTAAACTATTTTCTTCTTCTCTGCTCTTTTTCAGATTTTGTTCAATCGTCTTGATTTCTTCATTTGCGTATGCATTATAATATTCTTTCAAATACTCATTCCCTTCACCCCCTTCAGTTTTAACTACTTCCAATGCTTTTTTAGTATCATAAGAAAATAACACTTCAATCGGAGTCAAAACTTTATCGAATACTGTTATATCATCAATACCTCCATCTTTAAACGGGGTAAACTTTCCTCTCGCTCCAAAGGTTATACCGCCAAAACCATAGGTATGAATATTAGGTTCATGCAAAATTCCTTTATACAAATTATCTAGATCAATCTTCTGATCTTGTTTTTCTCCATTGATAAAAATCGAAATGCCCTTCGCTTTACTCGTTCCACTGTATGTTATAGTAATCTGAGACCATTCTCTTTCAGGTATCGCTTTATTTCCTGTTACTTCTATCGCATTTTGAGGCCAAGAGTGTGACATCACAAATGAAGGCTTATTGTCTTTTAATTTAAAGGTATATCCTTTTAATCCTAAGCGAAGATCTTCGCAATGCCAAATAATATTTACATCTTCATAAATGGTTTCAGGATACACCCAAAATTGCAATGAAAACGAATCTGTTCTTTCATACCACCCCACTTTTTTACCAAGTGCAGCACTATTGTAATCTGACACAAAGAATGCATTCCCTTTTTGTCCAGTCTTAATAACGGGCTGACGAAATGATGCGGGCTTCTCTCTGTTTTTTTCCTCTTTAGATTGATAACGGGCCTTTCCAATGGAGTCGAACTTATCCAATGGGTAATGCGCTACAATATTTTGTTTGATTCTTTTTTGAAGTACATCACCGGAAATCTTCGTTTGATTTTTCCAACTTTCAAATCCAGCAGTTTCTTTTCTTTCAGATTCATTCGTGTTTTCTAAATCTTTTATATACTCGAGTAAAGATTCTCTTTGCTTTTTTTCTTTCTCTGAACTTAGGAGTAACGCTGGACCCGGAGTTTGGTCTGGACCATATACAGGATGTCCAATTTCAAATGTGCTATTAAAAAAACCGAACATTTGATAGTAATCCTTTTGAGATATTGGATCATATTTATGATCATGACAGCGAGCACATTCCAAAGACAAACCTAAAAATGCTTTACCAACAGTATTTGTTCTATCGGCATTATATTCTACACGATACTCTTCAAATACAATTCCAGCTTCTGAATTCCGTTTATTTAAGCGATTAAAAGCTGTTGCCAATATACTTTCCTGATTAGCCCCATGAACTAAATCACCCGCCAATTGCCACGTCACAAATTGTTCATATGACATATTTGCGTTAAACGACTTTATCACCCAATCTCTATAAGGAGAAAATTCTCTATGTTTATCGTCCAAGAACCCGTCTGAATCGGCATATCTCGCTACGTCTAACCAACTACTTGCCATACGCTCGCCATAGGATTTTGAGCTTAATAATCTATCCACCAAATCGTCATAGGCTTTTGGGTCATTATTACTCACAAACGCATCGATATCATCCAACGAAGGTGGCAATCCAGTTAAATCAAAACTTGCTCTTCTAATAAGTGTTTCCTTTGAAGCTTGATCTTCCAAATTGAGATCTTCAGTTTTGAGTTTTTCTTCTATAAAGTAATCTATAGAATTTTCTGATTCCAAATTCTCTGCATCATTACTAGAAATGTATGCCCAATGTTCCTTGTATTCTGCTCCTTGTTCTATCCATTTAGAGATGGTCGCAATTTCCTTAGACGTTAATTCTAAATGAAAATCTGCTGGTGGCATTTTAAATTCGGGATCTTCCGAAATCATTCTTAAATATACATGACTCTTATTCAACTTTCCAGATACAATCGCTTTATGATCTTTGCCTTCCCCCAAAAGCGCAAAGGCGCCTTCTGGTGTATCTAATCGAAGCCCCGCTTTCTGATTTGCCATATCAGGTCCGTGACAAGCAAAACATTTATCGGATAATATCGGTTTAACATGATAATTAAAGTCTACGTCATCAGGCAATTTTTCATACGCTTCTAGTATTTCTTTAGGCATACTATCATTACAACTAAAAAGTAATAAGGTTGCTACTGCACCTAACATATAAAACTTCATTTTCTTTATTTTTACAAAATCACCACGTATCATAAATACTTTTTTACTGACTATAATATATGAGGGAATTACTATTTTAAAACGTAAATTTAAGAAAAATTATTCTAAATCAAATTGCTGGAATTTATTCATCAAATTCACCACATTTTTATCCATCCATTTTTCGCGGAACGGACGAGTAAGCATTGCATCAGCGGCGTTATCGTTAACAAAACGACCTGCTTTTTGATCCCAGGTAACTTCATATCCTAATTCGGTAGCAATAAGCCCCATCATTGTTAGCATGTAAACATTGTTGCCTACTTCAAGTGGTTCCAAACTTGGTTTCCCTGTTTCTATACTTCTTAGGAAGTCAGCTTCATCCGAAAGCGTATCAGCATATGAAACATCATTCTTACCGCTCTCAAATTTCAAGATTTTATCATTGCTTGCATTAATTGTATTTGGGAAAAAACTTATGCTAATCCAACTATCTTCTCCTATAAATTTAATAAATGGCTTTTTAATTTTATATTTCAACTTTAAACCATCGGCATATTCGTAGTTAATTTCAAAAGTATTGACAGTATGCCATAATCCTTTATCAAAAGTACCTAAACCATTAGTCGAAACAAGTAATTCGTACTCTTTTTTAATGGTATTCTGTCGTCAATATTGGTTTGAGTAATGGTGAAATTCAAGATTTCTCCGTTGTCATTTATAATACTATGAAGTTTGAATCCGTAAAACCACCCTATCGTAGATTTTCCATTAGTAGCACTACCTTTACATACTTTATTATTTCTAATTCGTTTGGGTTTACAAACTCTAATA
>TARA_B110000037_G_scaffold176395_1_pt1 | contig 16535 bp, 17 predicted proteins | sample TARA_B110000037 | Tara Oceans TARA_B110000037 (sample SAMEA4397196) | marine metagenome | biome: Polar Biome; feature: [MIX] marine epipelagic wind mixed layer (ENVO:01000061); material: water (ENVO:00002006), including particulate matter (ENVO:01000060) such as... | depth 10-100 m
GCAACCTTGCCAAGGTTGATGTCGCGCGTTCGAATCGCGTCACCCGCTTTTTTCTTTTCCAGGAAATCAAAAATATTCTTCCTACTTTAGATATCTATTGACATAAAAAAAAAGATATATTAGTATTACTTTGTGAATTAATGGTTATTGAAAAATAACTCTTTTTGCAATTATTAATTTCCTCAGTAGCTCAGTGGTAGAGCGATCGGCTGTTAACCGGTTTGTCGTAGGTTCAAATCCTACCTGGGGAGTGACCATTTAATTTTAAGTAAAAAATATTTTCTAATACAAAATAACTTATATACACCCTTTTCTTAAACTTTCCTACTTCCAAAGGCATTTACGTTGAAAAATCTCAGAATCTTTAATATAAGGATTCTGAGATTTATGCTGTAACTGTATAAACTGTCTAAGCTGGAACAACGTTAAAAATTCCAGTAAGAATAACTAAAGCAGACCAGATACCTGCACCACTCCAAACGATACTCTGAGATTTTTCCCATTCACCAGGAGTTGCTAAAATTACCGGTACTGCAACAACCATTCCAAACGACACGATTACAAGAAGAAAAACGAATACTTGGAGAATCCCAACCATAAAAAATTTTCTCTCGTTTAAATTTAATTACTAAATAAAAATACGTATTATATAGAAAGCTATACCTCTCATTAAAACCGAATTTCCTTATAAATAGTTTATAACATCTTTCGGCGATATTCTAACAATTTGTTATATAATCTATTTAAACTTTTTATATTATTAACGAGGTAAACGTAAAATGGATGTAAATTTTTTACTATCTGCTCTACCTGAACCGTATACTGCATTCCGTCCAATTATTGACGTAATGCCTGCTATTCCTGTATTATTCCTAGCATTAGCATTTGTATGGCAAGCTTCAGTAGGTTTTAGATAAAAACTTTGTAAGTTTTTAGCACGATTCCTTTTTCATATTTTAAACCCTAAAATGTATTCTATATAAATACACTTTAGGGTTTCGAAATTTTGTTTATTATCTATAAATGAACTAGTTCTAAGAAAAATATTATGGTTGATACTACTTCAAAAACAGGATATATCTCACAAATTATTGGGCCAGTAGTAGACATTGAGTTTCCAAGCGGCGATTTACCTAGGGTTTATAATGCTTTAATTATTGGATCTGGCGATTCAGCTATTACATGTGAAGTTCAACAGCTTTTAGGTAATAACAAAGTTAGAGCCGTATCGATGACTTCAACAGATGGTTTAAAGCGTGGCGCTAGTGTTGAAGATACTGGTTCGCCAATTACGGTTCCTGTAGGTACTGCAACACTAGGTCGTATTTTTAACGTTCTTGGTGTTCCTGTAGACGAGATGGGTGATTGTAACGCAACTACTGAGTTACCTATTCACAGACCATCTCCTCTATTTACAGACTTAGAAACAAAGCCTTCAATTTTTGAAACTGGTATTAAGGTTGTAGATCTTCTAGCACCTTACCGACGTGGTGGAAAAATTGGTCTATTTGGTGGTGCTGGTGTTGGTAAAACAGTTCTTATTATGGAACTAATTAACAATATTGCAAAAGCTCACGGTGGTGTTTCTGTTTTTGGTGGTGTTGGTGAGCGTACACGTGAAGGAAATGACCTTTACTGTGAAATGAAAGAGTCTGGTGTAATTAACGAAAATAAATTAGACGATTCAAAAGTAGCACTAGTATATGGTCAAATGAATGAGCCTCCAGGTGCGCGAATGCGTGTAGGACTAACTGCTCTTACAATGGCGGAATACTTCCGTGATGTTAACAAGCAAGACGTTTTATTATTTATCGATAACATTTTCCGATTTGTACAAGCTGGTTCAGAAGTATCTGCACTACTAGGTCGAATGCCTTCTGCTGTAGGTTACCAGCCAACTTTAGCAACAGAAATGGGTGTTTTACAAGAACGAATTACTTCAACAAATGAAGGGTCAATTACATCTATTCAAGCGGTTTATGTTCCTGCAGATGATTTAACAGATCCAGCTCCAGCAACAACTTTTGCTCACTTAGATGCAACAACTGTACTTTCACGTGGTTTAGCTTCAAAAGGTATTTATCCTGCAGTAGATCCTCTAGATTCTACATCAACAATGCTTCAACCTGGAATTGTAGGTGCTGAGCATTACGATACGGCTCAAAACGTTAAAGAAACTCTTCAGCGTTATAAAGAGCTTCAAGATATTATTGCGATTCTAGGTTTAGATGAACTTTCAGAAGAAGATCGTTTAGTAGTGGCACGTGCTAGAAAAGTAGAACGTTTCTTATCACAACCATTCTTCGTTGCAGAAGTATTTACAGGTTCACCAGGAAAATACGTTGCATTAGCTGATACAATCACAGCTTTCAACGAAATTCTAGGTGGTAAATACGATGATTTACCAGAGCAGTCATTCTATTTAGTTGGAGATATGGCTGAAGCTATTACTAAAGCTGAAAAGTTAAAGGGATAAATAAAAATGAGTCTAAATGTTCGTGTAATTACACCTGATAAAGTTGTTTATGACGCTAGTGCGGAAGAATTAATTCTTCCTAGTAGTACGGGTCAACTTGGTATTTTAACAGACCACGCACCATTATTAACTGCATTAGACATTGGTGTAATGAGGTTAAAAAGTAATGGTAGTTGGACCTCTATTGTTTTAATGGAAGGTTTTGCTGAGGTTGAAGATAATAAGGTAACAATTCTATCAAATGGAGCAGAAGAAGGATCTAATATTGATTCAAAGGTTGCTCAAACTGAATTAGAAAAGATTACGCTTTTAGTTGACCAAGCAACAACAAAAAAGGAAAAAATTGAAGCAACACTAGAGTTACGTAAAGCGAAAGCTAGACTTCAAGCCGTTGCATAAATTTAAAAAAATAAAGTTCTAAAGTAAATATTTTCCATATTTACTTTAGAACTTTATTTTCCTTCAATTAATTTTCTTGTAGAATTTCAAATTTTTCTCCAAGTAAAACCCTAACTTTACCATCTTCCCCTACATCAACAACTGCCGTATCACCCGCTTTGATTTTTTCTGATAAAACTTCTTCAGCTAAACTATCCTCTAATAAGCGCATAACGGCCCGACGTAATGGACGTGCTCCGTAACTTGGGTTATAACCTTCATCAATTAAACGAGTTTTAAAACGATCAGTTACTTCAAGTTGAATACCTTTCGTTGAAATTCGTTCAAAAACTTCTTTCAGCATGATTTCGGCAATTTGAGCCACTTCATCTTTTGTCAGTTGACGGAACACGATTATTTCATCTAGACGATTTAAGAACTCAGGTCTAAAGTACTGCTTTAACTCTTCATTGACTAATGATTTAATACGGTTATAGTGAGAATTAGACTGATCTTCGGAAAGTTCAAACCCCAATCCACCGCCACCTTTTTCTATGACTTTCGAACCAATATTCGATGTCATAATTAAAAGTGTATTTTTAAAATCAATTGTTCGACCTTTTGAATCCGTTAATCGACCGTCTTCAAAAATCTGAAGTAGTAAATTAAATACATCAGGGTGTGCTTTTTCAACCTCATCAAATAAGACCACTGTATAAGGACGTCTTCTAACTGCTTCTGTTAATTGCCCACCTTCATTGTAACCGACATAGCCTGGAGGTGAACCAATTAATTTAGCTACCGTATGTCTTTCCATATATTCTGACATATCTAGCCTTACCATTGCTTCTTCTGAACCAAAGAAGTAAGTCGCAAGTGCTTTAGTTAATTCGGTTTTTCCTACCCCAGTGGGCCCTGAAAAAATAAAACTAGCAATCGGTCTGTTCGGATTTTTTAAACCAACACGAGCTCGACGAATTGCACGTGAAACAGCTACTACAGCTTCATCTTGACCAATAATTCGACTATGTAGTGTCTCCTCCATTTTAAGTAGCTTTTCAGATTCACTTTTAGTCAGTTTATTTACTGGAATACTCGTCCAAGCTGCTACAATTTGTGCAATGTCTTCTTCGGTAACTGTTGGAGTCTGATTAGAAGCTTCTGTAGCTCCTTTTTTACTTTGGGCAATAGCATTAATTTGGGCCTTAATTTCCATTTCACGCTCTCTTAACTGACCCGCTTTTTCGAAATCTTGACTTCGAACAGCCTCATCTTTTGTTTTTAAAAGTTCGCGTAATTCTTGATCTAACTCTTTTGCCGCAGCAGGGAGTTGCGAATTCATTAAACGTACACGTGAGCCTGCTTCGTCAATTAAATCAATAGCTTTATCTGGAAGAAATCTATCTGCAATATATTGATCGGCAAATTTCGCAGCAGCAGCTAAAGCTTCATCTGAAATAATTAATTTATGGTGTTTTTCGTAGCGTTCGCGAAGACCATATAAAATTTCAATAGTCTCGTCAACTGACGGCTCACCTACCATAACTGGCTGGAAACGTCTTTCTAATGCAGCATCTTTTTCAATATGCTTTCTGTACTCTTCAAGAGTTGTTGCCCCAATACATTGAAGTTCTCCTCTTGATAGTGCAGGTTTTAAAATATTTGCTGCATCTATAGCCCCTTCTGCTGCCCCTGCACCAATTAAAGTGTGAACTTCATCAATAACTAGAATAATATTGTTGGCTGTTCGAACTTCGTCCATAATCTTTTTAAGACGCTCTTCAAACTCACCACGATATTTTGTTCCAGCAATAAGTAAACCAATATCCAGTGCTACTACTCTTTTATCATCTAACGTGTCTGGAATATCGCGGTTTGCAATACGTTGAGCTAATCCTTCAGCAATTGCTGTTTTACCGACACCAGGTTCACCAATTAAAACCGGGTTATTCTTTGTGCGTCGACCAAGTATTTGAATTACCCTTTCGATTTCTTTTGCACGACCAACAACAGGATCTAATTTCCCGTCAATTGCTTTCTGTGTAAGGTTTGTACCAAATTCTTCTAAAGTTGGTGTTTTACTTTTTGTGGTACTGTTCCCTGCCGCGACTTCCGTATTATCACCAAGTGATCGAATAATTTGACTACGAACTTTTGATAGATCAACTCCTAAGTTCTCTAATACGCGAGCTGCAACCCCTTCTCCTTCTCTAATTAGACCAAGTAGCAAATGTTCTGTTCCAATATAATTATGCCCTAATTGACGCGCCTCTTCTAAAGAGAGTTCAAGAACTCTTTTTGCTCGGGGGGTAAATGGAATTTCTACAGCAACAAATCCTGAACCACGTCCAATGATTTTTTCAACCTCAACTCTTGCATCTTTAAGGTTAACTCCCATTGACTTTAGAACTTTTGGTCCAATACCTGTACCCTCTCCAATCAGACCTAAAAGTATTTGTTCTGTACCAACAAAATTATGTCCTAATCTTCTCGCCTCTTCTTGTGCGAGCATGATAACTTTAATTGCCTTTTCCGTAAATCTTTCAAACATTATCCATTAATGTAAGGAAAATATCATTATCTTTGATGATTTATATATTAACACAAAAAGATGAATTTATTGAGATTGATCCAAGACTTTTATTATTGATTAAGCAATATTTGAAAAACTTCCGAATATTGTCTCCTTAAAAAATACTTTATGAAATCTTTATTTTTTTACTTTTAGTTAAATTTGTAAAGATTTAGATTAAATCTAGTATAATTGTTAGTAACATAAACAAAGTTATTTATAGCTTAGGATAATTATTAATTTGAAATATTCATATGATTAACTGGAATATTATCGCACAACTATTATCACTTGGATTAGTTGTTCTTTCAGGCCCTGCAATTATTTTCCTTCTATATTTTAAACGTGGTAACTTATAATTAAGTAGTTATTGGAAGTAGTGGCGTGGCTTTCTTAAAAAGGCCGTTTCGAATAAAATTCGAAATGGTCTTTTTAATTCTTTACTTACTATTTGTTATTGACTAATAATAAAATTATTAGATATACTTTAACAATGTACATGCGCTCTTAGTTCAGTTGGTAGAACGTAGGTTTCCAAAACCTGATGTCGAGGGTTCAAGTCCTTCAGGGCGTGCTTTAAAGAAATCTTTCAATTTTAAAGGCTAAATGGTATATTTAGCAGTGTAGATATATGGAGAGGTGGCTGAGTGGTTGAAAGCTTTAGATTGCTAATCTGATGTACGTTTTACAATGTACCGTGGGTTCGAATCCCATCCTCTCCTAATTAACAACGATAAATAAACTTGCAATTCCAAAAGTCAAAAAGAGATGTTATAATATTTTTAAAGTATTAAAATTATACGAATAATGAATATTCTAAGTTTAGGGTGGTCATCTCTAATGGTTATGTTTAGTTTCTCGTTAGCATTAGTTGTTTGGGGTCGAAATGGTTTTTAATTAAATCCAGGTTAATTACTAAACGCTAATTTTATTTAAATAAAACATATTTCAAATTAATGACTAAAGAAATTTTTACTATTGCAGGTGTAATGTGGGCTCTAACCCTAACAGGTTTAGGTGTTGGGTTTGGTCTTCTAAAAATTCAAGGTGAATAATAAATACCGATTCGTAGAAAATAATGACTTTGTTAGAAAAAATTTGGATTTTAGTAAGTGTTTCAATAGTTTTTATTATTCTCTCAACGGATCCTAAAAGTTCAACAAATAACGTATTAGGGAACCAACTTTCTCCTGCTTTTGCGAGTATGAGTGATGAGCAGAAATTTATAAAGCGACTTAATTGGGTATTAATAACAGCATTTTTTCTAATAACTTTAAGTTTAAGTTATTTCACATAGTAGTGAATCAAAACGAGATTATTTAAATATTCTCGTTTTGATTTTACGTTATTAAGCAAAAGATGCAATATTAGCAAGAAGTAAGTAAGCAACAATAGCTCCCCCAAAAGATCCAATAAAAAATCCGCTAGTAAATTTTCTCCAACCTTTTGAAGATTCTAAACCTTGAGCTTTTCCACCATCTTGAAATGAAGCTAGACCATAAATAGTTAAACCAATTGTTAAGACTAAAATTAGTCCTAGTGCCGAGACTAATCCAACTAGAAGAGCATTTTCCGAATTTCTTAATGGGCCTAAGATATAAAAAGGACCGATTAAGAAATAACCATGAGCCATTCCAATTTCTAAGCCACGTAATAAAGGCGATAAGCCTTTTCTATAAATTGGTAAATTTCCAAGATATAATTTTGTTGCAGTTGATGTTGTTACAGGTGTCGATAGGTTTCCTACGAAGGGATCATCGTTATATGGTTTAACGAATTCTGCCATATGCTAAACTTATCATAAAATTAATATATTGTTAATAATAAATTATATCCTTTTTTAATCAAAAGCTAGCAGTATATTGAATTTTCGATATTTGATTGCAACCTTTCCGCAGAATACACAGTCACTATAATTTATTTAAGATTACTAAAAATGTAAATGAACTTGCTAACTATAAATGGAGAATTGTATAAAAGTAAAACAAGCTTAACAACGTTCTCTTTATTAAAGTATTTAGGCTTTAAATTAGATCTAATTGTAATAGACTACAACGGTACTATTTTACCTCGAGAATTTTGGGCAACGACAAAATTACAGAACCAAGACAAGATCGAAATTTTAACTGTAGCTGGAGGCGGATAAAATAAAGTTCGGGATGACAGGATTTGAACCTGCGACACCCTGCTCCCAAGGCAGATGCGCTACCAAGCTGCGCTACATCCCGAATATAATTATAGATTAAAACAAAAACCCTATTTTGGCAACTTTAAAATGATAAATTATTTAGACTTCTCCTTATTACTACTCAGGGATAGAAGATTTTGATCAAAAAGTACATCAATTTATAGTAAATAAAAGTATTTAAAAACTCATACCTTATAAAGGTTTTAAGGTACTGTTTAATTAAATTTGATTCATTTAAACCACTATAATTTATTTAAGATAATCAAAAAATAGGTAAACACCTTCTAAGTACACACAGCGTGTATAAGATTCGTTGAATTGGTTCCAATTCGGACCAATTAAATATAGTTGTTATTAATGTAAAGGTAACCGCAATTACTAAGACCAATTTTGTAGAATCTATTTAACAATTTAAATACATTAACGTTAAAAGTCAGTCTACAGAGCTAATAAATCATCATATAAACGATTTATCAGCTCTATAGACTAATTTTATTGAATTTTAACCGGTTAATTTATTAGCTAAATTTACCTGTTGTAGAAGCAATAACGAAAGGAGCATATGTAAAGATATAACCTACGGCAAAGTGGACTAGTCCAACTAATCTCGCTTGGACAATAGATAAAGCAACAGGCTTATCTTTCCAACGAACTAAGTTTGCAATCGGTGTACGCTCATGTGCCCAAACTAAAGTTTCAATTAATTCTTGCCAGTAACCTCGCCAAGAAATTAAGAACATGAAACCTGTTGCCCAAATTAAGTGTCCTAAAAGGAACATCCAAGCCCAAACAGCCTGAGCATTCATTCCAAACGCATTATAACCATTAATTAATGGAGATGAGTTTAACCATAAGTAATCACGTAACCAACCCATAATGTATGTTGATGATTCATTAAAGGCTGCTGCATTACCACCCCAAATTGTCATATGTTTCCAGTGCCAGTAGAATGTTGTCCAACCAATTGTGTTTAACATCCAGAACATTGCTAGATAGAAAGCATCCCATGCCGAGATATCACAAGTACCTCCACGACCAGGACCGTCACATGGGAAACTATAACCAAAATCTTTTTTATCTGGCATAAGTTTTGATCCACGCGCATCTAGCGCACCTTTTACTAAAATTAATGCTGTTGTATGAAGACCAAGAGCAATAGCATGGTGTACTAAGAAGTCACCAGGCCCAATTGTTAAGAATAGGGAATTTTTTCCACTATTAATTGCTTCCATCCAACCAGGTAACCAAATCTTACTACTTGCAACTGTTGCAGCACTTGTTGATGAAGATAGTAAAACATCAAACCCATAAACAGCCTTTCCTGAAGCTGCTTGAATAAATTGTGCAAAAACAGGCTCAACTAAAATTTGCTTTTCTGGAGTACCGAAAGCTACACAAACATCATTATGAATGTATAAACCTAATGTGTGGAACCCTAAGAATAATGACACCCAACTTAAGTGAGAAATAATTGCTTCTTTATGCTGAAGCATTCTCGCTAAAACATTATCTTTATTTACTTCAGGATCATAATCACGAACAAAAAATATTGCACCGTGAGCGAAAGCACCAACCATTAAGAAACCAGCAATATACTGGTGATGTGTGTAAAGCGCAGCTTGCGTTACGTAATCTTTAGACATGAATGCATAAGACGGTAATGCATACATGTGTTGCGCAACTAAAGATGTTGCTACACCGATTGAAGCTAATGCTAAACCAAGTTGCATGTGTAAACTATTTGTGATAGTTTCAAACAGGCCACGGTGACCAGCTCCTAAACGTCCTCTTGGTGGAACATGCGCATCTAAAATTTCTTTCATGCTATGACCAATACCCCAGTTCGTGCGGTACATGTGTCCTGCAAAAATAAAAACAATAGCAATTGCTAAGTGATGGTGTGCAATATCAGTTAACCACATTGATTGTGTTTGTGGATGAAAACCACCAAGGAATGTTAAGATCGCTGTACCTGCACCTTCACTCGTACCAAAAATATGTTTAGCCGTATCAGGATTTTCTGCATATAGACCCCAATTCCCTGTAAAAAATGGTGTTAAACCTTCCGGGTGAGGTAGTGTAGAAGTAAAGTTATCCCAACGGATGTGCTGTCCACGTGATTCTGGAATAGCTACGTGAATTAAGTGACCTGACCATGCTAATGAACTCACACCAAATAAACCAGATAAGTGGTGATTTAGTCGCGATTCATTGTTTTTAAACCAAGCTAAACCTGGTCTAAATTTTGGTTGAAGATGTAACCAACCCGCAAATAATAACGTTGTTGATAATAACAGTAATCCTAATGCACCAAAATACAGATCACTATTTGTTCTCATACCAATTGTATACCACCAGTGGTAAACACCAGAAGTCGCAATATTTACAGGGTATGAAACACCACCTCTTGTAAATGCTTTAATAGCTGATTGACCGAAATGTGGATCCCAGATTGCATGTGCAATTGGTTTTACTTTAAGTGGGTTTAATACCCATTGCTGGAAATTCCCTTGCCACGCAACGTGGAATAGGTTTCCAGATGTCCATAAAAATATTATCGCCAGATGACCAAAATGTGAAGCAAAAATCTTTTGATAAAGACTTTCCTCTGTCATTCCGTCATGGCTTTCAAGATCGTGAGCAGTTGCTACACCATACCAGATTCTTCTAGTAGCTGGATCTTGCGCAAGTGCTTGACTAAACTTTGGAAATTTAGTAGCCATAGTAGAAATTTTACTCTTTTATGTTAATTTAGCCGACAGAAATAATTCGGGCGAAGAAGAATGACCAAGTTGTTCCAATTCCACCAAGAAGGTAGTGAGCAAGACCTGCTGCTCTACCATGTGTAATACTTAGTGCTCGAGGTTGGATTGCTGGAGCTAACTTTAATTTATTATGAGCCCAAACAATTGACTCGATAAGTTCTTGCCAATATCCACGACCACTAAATAAGAACATTAAACTAAATGCCCAAATAAAATGTGCTCCTAAGAAAATTAAACCGTAGGCAGATAAAGCAGAACCATAAGACTGAATAACCTGAGAAGCTTGTGACCATAAGAAGTCACGTAACCACCCATTAACTGTTAAGGCACTGTTTGCGAAGTTACCACCTGTAATATGAGAGACTTTTCCAGCACTTGAAACTGTACCCCAAACATCAGACTGCATTTTCCAACTAAAGTGGAAAAGTACCACAGAAATACAATTGTACATCCAGAATAAACCTAAGAAAACGTGATCCCAAGCTGAAACTTGACACGTACCTCCACGACCAGGACCATCACAAGGGAATCGGAAACCTAAGTTTGCCTTATCTGGAATTAAACGTGAACTACGTGCAAATAATGTTCCTTTTAAAAGGATTAACACCGTTACGTGAATAGTAAAAGCGTGAATATGGTGTACCATGAAATCTGCAGTTCCTAAAGGAATTGGCATCATAGCAATTTTACCATTTACAGCAACAATATCACCACCAAAAGCATAACTTGATGTTGCTAAAGCATTTGGAGCAGTGCTACCTGGTGCTAAAACATGTACCGACTGAATCCACTTTGCAAAGATAGGTTGTAATTGAATTGCTTTGTCAGAGAACGCATCTTGTGGACGGCCTAACGCACGCATTGTATCATTGTGAATATATAAACCAAAACTGTGCATCCCTAAGAAGATACAAACCCAGTTCAGGTGAGAAATGATAGCATCACGGTGTCTTAAAACACGATCTAGTAGGTTGTTGTATGATTGAATTGGGCTATAATCACGGACCATAAAGATAGATGCGTGTGCACCTGCACCAACTACACAAAATCCTCCAATCCACATATGGTGTGTAAAACATGTCAGTTGTGTTGGGTAGTCAATTCCAATGTATGGGTAAGCAGGCATAGCATACATGTGGTGAGCCACAATAATACTAAGTGAACCCATCATTGCTAAATTAATTGCTAATTGTGCGTGCCATGAAGTTGTTAGAATTTCATAAAGTCCTTTATGTCCTTCACCTGTTAATGGCCCTTTGTGTGCTTCTAGAATTTCTTTCATGCTGTGACCAATACCCCAATTTGTGCGGTACATGTGTCCTGCAAAAATGAATAAAACCGCTAAAGCTAAATGGTGATGTGCTGTATCACTTAACCATAAACTTCCTGTAATTGGATTTAATCCACCTTTAAATGTTAAGAAATCAGAGTACTCGCTCCAATTTAATGTAAAAAATGGTACTAGACCTTTTTTAAAACTTGGGTAAAGTTGACCCATTAAATCTTGGTTAAACAGAAGTTCATGAGGTAATGGAATTTCTTGTGGTGCAACTCCAGCATCTAATAGTTTATTAATTGGTAAACTAATGTGGATTTGGTGACCTGACCATGATAAACATCCTAAACCTAATAGACCAGCTAAATGGTGATTCATCATTGACTCAACATTTTGGAACCACTCTAACTTAGGTGCTGCTTTATGATAATGGAACCAACCAGCAAAAACCATTAATGCTGACATCATTAAACCACCCATAGCAGTCCAATATAATTCAGTTTCATTCATAATGCCCGAAGCACGCCACATCTGGAACCAACCTGATGTAACACGAACACCTGAGAAACCTCCTCCAACATCACCATTTAAAATTTCTTGCCCGACGATTGGCCAAACTACCTGTGAACTTGGTTGAATTGTCGTAGGACTACTTAACCAAGCTGAATAATTTGAGAATCGTGCCCCATGGAAGTACATTCCACTGATCCATAAGAAAATAACTGATAACTGACCGAAATGCGCACTGAAGATCTTTCTAGAGATATCTTCAAGCGAATTAGTTTGGCTATCAAAATCATGTGCATCAGCATGAAGGTTCCAAATCCAAGTCGTTGTTTTTGGTCCTTTTGCTAGTGTACGAGAGAAATGCCCAGGTTGTGCCCATTTTTCAAATGATGTCGCAACCGGATTTTTATCTACTATAACTTTAACTTTTTTAGTCTCTAGTTCTTTAGAGCTAACTTTCATTTTTACTCTCCTTTTATGAGAATTACAATTATGAAATCTTTAAAATATATCTTAGAAGTATTAAATCAATTAGATTTAATACAAATACGCAGTAATTAGAATTATCCAAGTAATGATAGATTTAAAGCTTCCTAAACATATATTCTACTTTAACTTGCTCAACATATTTACATTTTGTCAAGAAAGTTTAGAAAGCTTTGCAATTGTTAATATTTTATTAAACTTGACTCCTGGTAATGAAATATTTTAGCAAATTAGTGTGTAGTCTAGGAAATTAAATGGTGTTTAAATGTACACCCTCCAGAAAAATTACTTATGAAAAATAAAATATCTACTGTTATCTAAATATTAGGCATTGTAATGTTCATATACGTTACTCTAACGTCAAGAAACAGTAATTTGCTACCATTTTTGCTAGGATGTTTTACCGGCCTTAAACCGCAATAGTACAAAAATTTAACGTGTTTTGTAGCGATGCAATAGATAGAATTTTATATACGGTTTCATAGGCTTCCTTATTCATACAAATGAGATCATTTTTTCGACATTTTAGTAGTACGCTTTTCGTAAGGCCACGAGAAATATTTTGGGGTAGATCTATTCGCCGAATTATATCAAAACGCAATATAGAAGCCCCCTTGAAAAGATTCGGATTTCTTGACTTTTGGGCAGATGGTGGATTGAAAATTGGAGAAACTCAATATGTTCCAAGTACTGAACCAATACGAAGATTTACGGCTTTCTTAATCAAATCAGTTTTACGGGATTTACTTAAAAACTTAGTTACTAATAATCTTTTAGCAATTGTTGTAATAAAAAGGGTCGCGTTTGCAACGCTCTCGAAATCGACAACCACAATTAGTAGGTCTATGGTCGATCTGGGTTCTTTAACCTCGTATGTTTTAAGTGTGCGTTTAACCATTTTAGCTTTTTTTATTATTTACGTTTTGGGCAGCAATAAACGCACCCTATAGGTGCGTTTGTTGCTGCTTTAAATCTTCGGTCTCAGATAATGCTTTTTGTACCTGTAATTTCAGTTCCTCGTTGGTAAACCTGTTTTCTAGATTAGTTTCTATTGTAGTACCATGAGCATGAGATAAGAACGATGAGGGTATTTTAGAACGATATTTTAATAATAAAAAGCGTAGTAAGAATAAATCAGATTTAAATTTCGAGTTTTCTATTCTATCATTGTCATTTAAAATAAGATTTTCTTGAAATATAAAAGGTTTATTAGAGTACATAAGATTTAATAGCCATTCATTCCAAGTACCAGTTTTTTTTCAAGTAGCTTTCACTATGGGCAAGTTTGTTAATACTAGAGATGGTCGAACAGCGGTGATTTGGCTAGTAGCATGGTCTGGTGTTGCAAAGACTGTTTCTTATGCGAGCTTGCTGGCATTACCGACTTACGCTACTGCAGTAATTGCGCTCGCTCTATTCTGTAGTGCTCCGTACATGGCTACCCAGCAAATTCTACCTTCAATTATGCGATTAAATTTTTAGAAGCAATGAAAGAGATGGGTTAAACGTGCCCAGGTATTTGATGTATTGGGTTTTATGTACCCAATACATCTTAATCTTAATTAGTTTGAGATAATAGTAAGGTACTTAAAATTAAACTAAATTAATAATAAGGTCTAAAATGAATTACTTTAAATATAAAGGTTAAGTAAGATAACTTACTTAACCTTTATAATAATTTATGTATTTAGAAAAAACCTAGAGTTAATGCTTGACTAATTGGCATTGTTGCCCCAATTCCTAGCCAGAATGCAGTAAACGTACCAAAAATAAATACAAGTGACGCGATTGGACGTCTAAATGGGTTTTGGAATTTATTAACGTTTTCGAAAAATGGAACAGTAATAAGTCCGATAGGTACAGCTGCCATTGACCCAACACCTAATAACTTGTTTGGAATAACACGTAATAAGTTAAATGTTGGAAAGAAGTACCACTCTGGTAAAATCTCTAATGGAGTAGCAAATGGATCTGCCTTTTCTCCTAAAGGCGTTGGTTCTAAAACACCTAAACCAATACAACATGAAATTGTACCTAAAATACATACTGGGAATATATATAAAAGATCGTTTGGCCAAGCAGGTTCACCGTAATAGTTGTGCCCCATCCCTTTTGCTAACTTTGCTCGTAATTTTGGATCTGCTAAATCAGGCTTTTTTAAAATTGACATTATTCTGTTCTATATTAAATTTAAATTTAGATCTCGTAATAAATAATTCAAGCCTAAAGTGGGCCTGAAATACCTTGTTTACGGATCATTACGAAGTGCGTTAGCATTAAAACTGCTGCTACTACTGGCAATACAAATGTGTGAGCACTGTAGAATCGTGTTAATGTACCTTGTCCTACACTTACACCACCACGTAATAGACTAACAACAAGGCCTCCTACAACAGGAATTGCGTCTGGTACACCCGTTACAATTTTACAAGCCCAATAACCAACTTGATCCCATGGTAATGAATAACCAGTCACACCAAAAGATACCGTTACTGAAGCTAGTAATACACCTGTAACCCAAGTTAATTCTCTTGGCTTTTTAAAACCACCAGTAAGATAAACTCGACAAACATGAAGAATCATGTTTAATACCATCATACTTGCGGACCATCTATGAACAGAACGAATAAGCCAACCAAAGTTAACCTCTGTCATAATATATTGAACTGAAGCAAAAGCTTCCGTAACAGTTGGACGATAATAGAAAGTCATCGCGAATCCAGTAGCTACTTGAACAATAAAACATGTTAAAGTAATACCACCAAGACAATAGAAAATGTTTACGTGAGGTGGAACGTATTTACTTGTAATATCATCGGCGATTGCTTGGATTTCAAGTCTTTCTTGAAACCAATCATAAACGTTACTCATGACTTATGTATAGATATTTGATATAAATGAAAACACCTTTCGGCAACTAGAGTCAATTATTTATATTTTATGACTCATATTTTATTATAACACCACTATGATAAGTGTTTTAAAACTTTCTATTCGAACGCAAGTAGCTTTCTGGTTTATGTTATTCAATTCGATAGAGTGTAATAATTATTCGATTACTATTGGACCTGAAAAAAGAAAATTATTAGCGAAATATTACAGTCGGTCAGATGATTCAGAGAATCGATCGGTACAGAATATTTTTACAGCATTAACTAAATGTGGACTGCTTGTGAAATGTAAAAAAACAGATTTAATTTACAAAGATAATAAAACATACGAGATTACTTATAGAGTCCCATTTATTGTGTCTCAACAGAAAATAAATAAAATTTTAATTAGGCTCAATAACGAAATTATTCAATTGAAAGCGGAACTACGAGAAAGAAGTAAGAATTACCTAGTAAACAAAACCGATTCTAAGCGAATAGAGAGTGTTGAAACTACGATTGATGAGATTTTTAGTAATGTCATAGGTAAAGTCTCGAAACGTAATATCGAGGCTCTTGGCAGGGTTCGGTTTTCGTCTAAGATTGACCCCTCCGCTGATGGTGGATTGAAAATCGCTGAAATTGAACATATTCAACATCTGGAACCTGTATCTTCAGAAGAAGTGTACACAGATGAAGTGAATAAAATATTCAATTACTTGCGTCTAACCGGAAGGCAAAAAGAATTATTAAATTTGACAAGAACTAGTTGAGTAGTTTTTTTCCCATATTGTGGCAACGAAATAAATTTTAAAAAACAGTATACAGTTTATAATAGTAAATAAACCCCAAATACATTTGCGTTATAAGTCTACTAAAAATAAAATTTTGTAAAGTACAAATATTTTCTTGTAAAATTTTTAAATTAAACATGCTATAATTTTAAACTTAGACATTGTGTTATTTTTCCAAAAGGCCCCCCTTTCAGTATCTTCACCGCTGTAACCTTTCACTATC
>TARA_B110000037_G_scaffold80657_1_pt1 | contig 16535 bp, 13 predicted proteins | sample TARA_B110000037 | Tara Oceans TARA_B110000037 (sample SAMEA4397196) | marine metagenome | biome: Polar Biome; feature: [MIX] marine epipelagic wind mixed layer (ENVO:01000061); material: water (ENVO:00002006), including particulate matter (ENVO:01000060) such as... | depth 10-100 m
TAATGGAGTCTTTTTCAACATGGATATTTCCCCCAACTAAATGGTAATTCAGATTTATAGAAAAACTGCAAAAAGCAGTTGTCCTTCAGTGAAGAATTCACTGGTAACTATGAGACGAACAAGTATGTATGCACCCCAATACAAATGTAATAAAAGTTACACAAATATGAGTTTTATGTAAAAATCGTGCTTAATGAATCAAATGTGGCCAAAAATCCCGCTTGTGTCGGTCACAAGATGTAAGAGGACAAAGTGGGAGCGTTTGACGGGATGAGCACGGGATGGTTAGCCTGAATTGGCGCTAACGGAGATATGGGCTTGGTACGGACGTGTTATGTATGCCAGCGGGCGGAGCTTTACATAACATCACAGACTTTTGGCTGGAAAGAGAGGCTTCTTTCCTGATCAGCGGGTTTTATAATTCACTTGATTTCATTTCTTTTCTAAGCAGCTTTAACGCTCCACTAATGTATTTTTCCACCATACTGGTGGATACATCCATTTCGGCTGCTATTTCTGAATAGCTCATATCCTTACCACGATGAAGCAGAAATGCTCTTTTCACCTTTACTGGCATTTTGTCGACAACCTGATAGATCTTATCGAGTTCTTGCGCGGCAGAGGCGGTGCGTTCAGCTGAGGGTGCAAATTTATCTTCATTTTCATCCGATTGCTCTGGCAGCATTTCTGAACTCAGGTATTTGTCGTGTACCTTGTCACGCCTGATTTGATCAATGACTAAATTGTTGGCAGTGCGAAAAAGGAACGCGCGAGCATTGTCCAGTTCGCTTGATTGCTGGAATCGATGCATTCGAAGGAACGCTTCCTGCGCAAGGTCATTGGCATCTTCGTTGTTTCTGACTTTTTTTGCCAGATAACGCACAAGCGGTGTGCCGAGTTCGTCTATGAGCGACGCTGTGTTGGGTTCTTTCGCGTTCATATGTTATTCGTTAAGGTTTTAACGATCGCCCCTCATGATGTGACGCTTTTGTGCGACGGAGGAAATTGGCTGCATCAAAGATTTGGGCTAAAGATTACCACAATTTTGAGTTGGGTAATACCAGATTGGGCCCAGCGACAGGGGTTTACTAGGAGGCACGAACCATCGGCTAAGTGGCAGTCTTGAGCAGGTTAGATACGACACGCTCAAGGTGCGTCAGAGAATTGCACACCTCTGCCTGGTGGCATGCGGGACCATATTTGCCCATTTCAGCATCACCCACGGTCCAACTCGATCTGGGTTCCGGGTTTAACCAGATAACGCGCTTGCTTTTGTCGTACATCTCACGAAGGATCTCAGCTTTCGGATCACCAAAATTATTGCGAGCATCTCCGAGGATGATGATCGTTGTTTTGTTATCGACGTCATCCATGCAGTGATTCTTGAAATCCATGAACATGCGGCCATAGTCAGTTGAGCCGTTGCCATAGTCACGCATAGTCCTAGCCATCGCTTCTTCAACTTGGCTGTTTTGGAAAAGAGAGGTGACTTCCCCCAAATCAGAAGAAAAAGCAAAAGAGCGGACTTTGGGGATGACATCGGCAAGGCTATAAAGAAACATAAGGAGAAAGCGTGAGTAATTACTAACTGACCCGCTAACGTCGCAGATGCACATAACTTTTGGTCTATCTACCTTGTGTGCCTTCCAGTGTATGTCGAACAGCATGCCGTCGTACTGCATATTGTGGCGAAGGGTTTTGCGCACGTCCAATTGACCGCGCTTGTAGGTCTTTCTTCGTTTTGAATGGATGGCGACAAGTTTCTTTGCCATCTTGAAAACAATTTCCTGAACGTCTTTGAAATTTCGCTTTTCAAGGTTAGAAAGCTTTACTTTCTTCAGTAGTTCTTCCCGCAACTGTTTTCCTGACTCATCGGCATGCAGGAAGAATTGTTTTTCGACGTAGTCTCTTACCTGCTCTCGAAGGTGATCCCGAGCTTTGGTTAATCGTTTTGCCAAATGATTTTGGGGGATCTGCCCGGCACCCTCGCGCTCATTAGCCTGAAGCATGCCAATTTCGTCTTGCAATCCTTTCAGCCCCATCGCATCCATGATCTTCCGGGTGTAGAGCCCTTTTTGTGTAAACACCACGATTTGGTTTACTTCGGCAGTACGTCCCGCTTCAGCCATGGAAACAACAAGTTCCGTTCTTGAGCCTGAAAGCAGCAATTGACCCAGTAGGGATTCTGGATCCAGGGATGTATCGAGAGGTTCGTTACTATCTGATTCTGAAGCTTCTTCCCCGCCAGCGCCACCGCCTTGACCTTCTCCGGAGCCCCCTTGTGAGCCCTCTCCCTCAGCCTGTTCTCCCTCAGCTTCGGCATCTCCCTCGTCGACGTCATGCGTATATTCGCCGTCTGGTCCGATTTGCCTAAAGCTCTCGAATGCGAAAAAGCGGTCAAAACAGGCGTCGAATGCTTCTTTTTCTTCCGGGGTCTTTGATAAGACGAGAGCAAGAGAATCTTTAAGAAAGTTGCGATCAGTAATACCAACGAGGTCCATACACTCCATGGCATCAAGCGTTTCAGCAGGTGAAACTTTGATTTCAGCCGTTCGAAGCGCCTTGACAAAATCTACGAGGGTTGAGTCCATTGAGCGATCAGGCTTGCTTGAGTGCTTTATTGGTTAGGTTTTGAACATCGGCCTCTGCCGTCTCGATATCTTCCTGAAACTTCAGAATAACATTGAGCGTTTGCTTCACAAGTTCTGCATCGAGTGATTCAGTGTGCAGCAGAATGAGCGTTCTTGCCCAATCTATCGTTTCGCTGATAGCAGGTACTTTTTTCAAGTCCATATCTCGCAGTTCTTGAATAAACGTCACCAGTTGATCTCTCAGGCTTTCAGTGATCTCGGGAACCCTTGCCTGAACGATCCGTCGTTCAAGCGATGCATCGGGGAAAGGAATGTAGAGATGCAGGCAGCGTCGTTTCAATGCATCACTGATCTCCCGGGTATTGTTACTGGTCAAGAACACAAGTGGTTTCTTGTTTGGGTTAGCTTTGACTGTGCCGATTTCAGGAATCGACAGCTGGAAGTCAGATAGCATTTCAAGCAGCAGAGACTCAAACTCATGGTCAGATTTGTCGACCTCGTCGATAAGAAGTACACAACCTTCATCGTGGTGAAGTGCTTTGAGCAGCGGGCGAGGTTCTAGGAAGTCCTCGGAGAAAAACACATCGCCAAATTCATGAAGTTTTACGACAGATTCATGTAAACCAGTTGCGCCGTCCAGAATCTCGCCAAGGGTTTCTTTAAGCACCTGGGTGTAGAGTAATTGTTTGCCATATTTCCACTCGTAAATGGCTTTTGATTCATCGAGACCTTCATAACACTGTAGTCGAACACACTCGAGTTCCAATAGTTCGGCACAGGTTTTTGCTAGTTCGGTTTTACCGACACCGGGAGGACCCTCAATCAGAATGGGTTTTTCAAGATGGTAAGCAAGAAAAACCGCGGTGGCGATTTGTGTGTTGCAAATATAGTTTCGTGATTCAAAATTTTCTTTGATGGCTTCCACACTGGAAAGTCGATCCGCATTCTTAAGCGTCACTTTTAATCCTTTTCTTTTCGAGTCTTATGAATTGAGTGCATTGCCAATTGGCACTGAATAGCCGGACAGAAATATTTCCCGAAACTCAGTCAATCGGCTCCCACCAGCAAAGTCTAATCGAGCCATTATGTTAACAGGTATTTAAATTGTACAGTGACCCTGCGTCTATCATGCTTGGGTATTAGGCGAGATAAGGTGAGCTTATCTGTGCTTGTGTGTGCGATCTTCAAGGATAACCGAAGAATCGGGTATGCGTCAGGTTTTAACTCTAAGGTTCGACCTATGACGAGTGGATGCAAGTGATACAAGGTGAAGACTAATTAGTCTCCCGGTGTAGCCCCTCGAAATTCTTCGGTGGGAAAGGGCCGTTACTCGCGTGCAGTATGATTGATGTTGATTCTGGTTTGCTTCACTCGTGCAGCCTCATTAGACCTTCCTGCGCAACTGATGCAATCAGTTCGCCGGATCTTGTGTAAAAAGCACCTCTTGCAAGTCCGCGGGCGCCGCCCGAGAAGGGACTGTCCTGCGTGTATAAGAGCCATTCGTCGATCATAAATGGCCGATGAAACCACATGGCGTGATCTAGGCTTGCTACTTGAAAGTTCCCCTCTGTCCAGCCGATGCCGTGGGGACGCGCGGCGGTGTCTATCAATGTCATATCAGAAGCGTAAGCAAGTAGGCACTGATTTACACGAATGTCTGTTGGCATCGTATCTGCTGTTTTAATCCAGACGCTTTGGGTCGGCGCCATCTTGCCGGGCTTAAATTCGTTGAAGGGTTCTGTGAACCTCATTTCTATGGGCTGTGCCTGAGTCATTCTGTTTTTGAATTCCTCGGGAATATCGTCAAGATATTGCGCACGCATATCCTGACTGTTCATACATTCTTCCGGTGGAGGGACGTCAGGCATTTCTGCCTGGTGTTCAAGACCTTCTTCCGTAACTTGAAACGACGCAGACATGCTGAATATGGGGCGCCCCTTCTGCACGGCAACAACTCTGCGAGTGGTAAAGCTTTTGCCATCCCGTATCCGATCTACGGTGTATAAAATTGGAATCGTTGTGTCACCTGGTCTTAGGAAATAACCATGTAACGAGTGCGCGGCTCTGGTGACGTCTTCAACCGTACGTGATGCAGCTACCAACGCTTGCCCGATAACTTGTCCACCAAATACCCGCTGCCATCCTTCAGAAGGGCTCGTGCCCCGGAACATATTGACTTCGATCTGCTCAAGATCGAGCAGGTCAAGCAGATCGGATAATTCTGATTTCATAATAGTGTTGAGTCGTCGCGAGAAGAGGGCCATTCTCCCCCATCGCCGCAAGCTGGTCGAGGGGAAATGTATCGAAGGGAAATGTTGCGGGAAAGGATAATTACCCGCGTTGACCGGAGATGCTGTGGACGACGCGGGTAACTTGATGCAGGTGATTTATTGTGGTTAGTACTTATAGGCCTCAGGCTTGAAAGGACCCTCAACAGGCACATTAATATAGTCTGCCTGGTTATTTGTGAGCTGCGTCAACAAACCGCCAAAACCCGCCACCATGTAACCGGCTACTTCCTCGTCGAGTGCTTTGGGTAAAACCTCGACGGTCACTTCTTGCCGTTGTTGCTGATCATGATCTGCCCAAGCGCGTTCATAGAGATACATCTGCGCGAGCACTTGATTGGCAAAAGAGCCATCCATGATGCGTGAAGGATGTCCGGTCGCGTTACCAAGATTCACAAGGCGTCCTTCAGACAAAAGAATAACGTAGTCTTTTACATCTTCACTGCGATAAACCTTGTCGACCTGTGGTTTGACTTCTTCCCACCGCCAGTTGTCTCTCATGAATTGGGTGTCTATCTCTGTATCAAAGTGTCCGATGTTGCAAACAATTGCGTTGCGTTTCACCGTGCTCAGAATATTGCTGTCACACACGTGTACGTTACCGGTGCAAGTGACGACAAGATCAATGTTGTTCATTAGACGCTTGTCGATATCGGATATCTCACCGGTGTTGATGCCACCGTTATAGGGTGACACAACCTCATAACCATCCATGCAAGCTTGCATCGCACAGATTGGATCAACTTCTACCACCTTCACGATCATGCCTTCCTGTCTCAAACTCTGTGCAGAGCCCTTACCGACGTCACCATAACCAATGACCAATGCTTGTTTTCCGGCCATAAGCATATCTGTCGCTCGCTTAACTGCATCGTTTAGACTGTGCCTGCAGCCGTACTTGTTGTCGTTTTTCGACTTGGTGACAGAATCATTTACATTGATTGCTGGAACCCGAAGTTCCCCTTTTTCAAGCATTTCAACTAGGCGGTGTACGCCAGTTGTCGTCTCTTCAGTAATGCCGTGAATTTTTTCCAGCATCTGCGGATACTTCTCATGAACCATTAAAGTCAGATCGCCTCCGTCATCAAGGATCATATTGGCGTCCCACGGCTGGCCATTTTCAAGTATGGTTTGCTCAATACACCAGTTGAATTCGTCTTCGGTTTCGCCCTTCCAAGCGAATGTGGGGATACCTTTTGCGGCCATTGCGGCGGCCGCGTGATCCTGAGTTGAAAAAATGTTGCACGATGACCAGCGAAGTTCGGCGCCTAACTCTATTAGTGTCTCCATCAATACAGCCGTCTGGATTGTCATATGAATGCAGCCCATGATGCGTGCACCAGCTAGAGGCTGCTCCTCCTTGTATTTTGTGCGTAATGCCATTAGAGCAGGCATTTCTGCTTCGGCGAGATCGATTTCTGCTTGTCCGAATGCTGCAAGACTTATGTCTGCAACCTTGTAATCTTGGTTGGTCATAGTGTTTCTCTTTGGTTTTTCCAGTTAAAAAAAGCGCTAGGCTTGTGAGGGTTTATGGTAGAGCCTTGCCTGTATTTGGAAACCATTCTTTAGTCCCAAGTAGAGGCTTTGGCCAGTTGATAGGTTATTTTCAAGGGCCCATTTATCAAGGTCCTCTGGTTCAAAGCCTAGCCAGAGATCGCCACATGCGTCCCTCGCCCAGTCTTGATCGTGCGGGCATAGATCGACAACCAAGAGGCATCCCCCTGGTCTGAGAAGTTTCCTTGCGCCGCTAAATGCCACTGCAGGTGATGCTAAGTGATGGGTTACCATGTTAAGCACCATGAGATGGTATTCTTGACCTTGCTTACTGATATGTTCCAAGTCGTCGTGACGAAACTCGATGTTTCCCAGACACTCGTGACCTAATTGCTGTTTAGCTCGCGCTAACATGGGTGCAGAGTTGTCCATGGCAACAACCCGCTTGAAGCGCAAAGCAAGTTCTTTCAGCATTTCACCGTTGCCTGGGCCAACTTCCAGTACTTCGCTCTCTCGAGATAAGCCCTCGTTTGATATCAAGTCCAGCACAGCGTCAGCATACTGGCTGAAGTCGGCGATGAGCTCTTGATTCTCGCTGAATTTCTCTGTCGTCTTGTTGAAAAATTCTCGGGATCGCTGGGCGCGTTCGGCGTACACCGCCTGCATGCATTTGGCTGATTCCTCTTTCAGCGTGAGGTTATCTATTGTCGAATACAATTCTACGGTCAATTCGGCGAGTGGGCAGTTGTTGTTGACGATTGCTCGTCGGTAGAAGATAGAATTCCCTTCGCGGCGTGTTGCCACCAATCCTGCCGCAAGCAGCGTTTTCAGATGGTGAGACATACCGGGCTGCGCCATGTCGAAAATTTGACAAAGCTCCATGACACCAAATGACTCGTTTTTCAGCGCCCTGAGCACATTAAGGCGCAAGCTATCTGCGGTCGCCTTGCAAAACGCGGTTAGGCCCGACGTAGTCAGAGGTGGGGAAGGGTCGTTGGAGGAAGTCATGTAAAGCTATATAAAAATATATTGATATTGTAGCAAAGCCTAATAAAATCGCCACCTATATCAATAATTATTTATATAGGTGGTTTGAGGCCGGTATCCGGGCTGACACATAATAGCTAGCCGGGCACAGGAAATAATTGCGAAAGCTTGGTGCTTGATCGATGCTGTTCCCAGAGATTAGTTCGTGAAAGAAGGAGTAGAGATGAGTAATTCACTCAGCCAAATGCAAATGCTTTATGTCTCAGAAGAAGACAGAATACTATTTCGTGTCAATTCCACCTCGGGTGAAGAGTTTCGTTTCTGGTTGACCAGAAGGTACGTGTTGTTACTCATTAAGGTTTTGAGGGATTATGCGGATAAAGACCCCGATGTCTCTGCGCAGGCGACACCAGCGGAAAAGAAAGCAGTCGAGGAGTTCAAGCAAGAAAAACGAATAAGCGACGCGAACTTTACGATGCAGTTTGCCGAAGAATCGAGCAGCTATCCCTTGGGACAGTCAACCCTTCTCGCATTCAAGCTGTCGTTTAGTATTAAAGACACAAGTCTCCAGTTGTCAATCCAGCCAAAGGAGGGCAAAGGGATAAATTTTGTGATTAATCAGGAAATTAATGCAAGCATGATTCAGCTATTAAAAACTGCGGCTGAAAAGGGGGAGTGGGGCATTCAGCATGCGTTTACGACGAGTGGTCAAGTGGCGACGTCGCCTCAGAAGCGAGTAATTAATTGAAGAATCAGCAACTTGTGTGCTTTTGTAAATCTCCATTCAAGCTTTCTAAGCTATTGTTTCCATACTCCTTCCATAGTCTTTTCATATTGAAAGGATAGACTAACGTACACGCTCCTAATATTTGCTCCTGGCAATGGTGCTGTGAGCCCTGACACTCCCCCTCCCCCAAAGGCGTCAGGGCTTTTTTTTGCACGGTCTTCCTGTCAGGTTTTACGCTCACCTGGGGCTGGCATGGTTTTGATACGTGCGTGAAACTAATGCCAGAGTCTCATCGAAAGATTGAGCCTTCTCGGCACGCGCGTTCACGCTGGCGCTTAAAAAAGTGAAGTGAGTTATGCCAGATTTTGCCTCTTCTAACGAAAGCCATCTGTTTCAGGAGGGCTAGCTTGCTGCAACCGCAGGATTGTTAAGCTTTTTATAAAGAGGCAAGTTTATTCGAATGGTAACGCCATTGCCGCTCAGAAGGTTCGCTGCGCTGACGCTGCCCCCATGATGCTCCGCAATAACTCTGACGACATAAAGGCCCATACCAAAATGTAATCGATTGTCGGGATTCGATTTACGTACAGAAACCATCGAGTCGAAAATACTTTCGACCGCTTCAGCCGGTATTATAGGGCCCTGATTGGTCACAAACAGAGTAAGGTTGTTGGCGTCAACAGTAAGGCCTACTGTGATAGTGCTGCCGGTGTCTGAGAAATCCAATGCGTTATCGATAAGTTTGTCCAGCAACTGTTCAATGCGATAGTCAGAAACGTTGCTGAGCACCTGTCGTTGGGTGCCTCGATACTCAAAATTGCGATTGTCATGGGTCGTGCGGCAATTTGCCAGATAGTTCTGCACTAGGTTGTGTAGGTCGATGACCTCAAATTCTTCGGCTTCTAGCGCATCCTCAAGGCTAGCTGCGTCCGCTAGGTTCTGTACGATCATACCAATTCGGTTTACACCGCGTTTAGCACTTTCTAGATATTTTTCCCTTCCGGACTCTGACTCTTCATTTTCCAGATTCTGTAAGGACGTGCTGAGTGTGTTAAGCGGATTGTTAATCTCATGTCTAAGAGTTCTGGGCATGTTTTCGAGAAATTGATTGTGCTGATGTAGTCGGGCCAACATCCCTGAAATGCTCCGAGCAAGGTCACCTATCTCATCTCCAGATCTTGTTTCACTGCGAATCTGATCGGTCTGCAGTCGACCATAAATATCAATGGCGTTTGTAGTTTCAACGCCCAGCTTCCGGATTCGACTCGCTAAACGCACAGAAAAGGCAAGAATGAGTAATACAAAGATAAACAGCGATAGAACTGAAAAATTGATAATTCGTTCTAGCGCATCACGCCTTAGTTGTAGGATACGTTTTGTGTTTTGTTTTAGCTGCACGGTACCGATGATTCTGTCCTCAGAAATAATCGGATGAGCGGCAATAATGACTTCCCCGTCTTCTTCGGAATACCGCCTCTGATAGCTTGGTTTGCCAGCAAGAGAATCAAGAATGACTTGTCCCTCAGGTACGGCAAGTTCCTCGCGTAGTGCTTGGTCGATAAAGCCATACGCATAGTCGACCAGAGCACTGAAAAACGAAAACCACGATTCGCCCACCGACTGCTCTTCTTGCACTAATGGCTTTTCTTGAGAAGTGGTATACGAGCCGACCTCTGCTCGGACTCTCCTCTGGGCATCGATAACCTGAATATTCGCCCCTGAATAACCCAGTCCCTCGACGATTTTGAGGACTTCAGGGGATTTCAACAGCACCAGCCCAAATGCTTCCTGGCCTGCGGAAGGCAGAGTGCCGGTAATAGACTGAATTGCTCTGCTTTCTGCGCTGTCGACATCGGCTACGGCCAGACCAAAATGTTTCGTTGAGCCTACCAGTGAAAGTGGTATGCGAAACTCTATCGCATAACCCGTATCAGTTTCGGACATGAAACCCTGTATTCTATTTTCAGCTTCGCCCTGAGTTGCGTAACGCCACTCACTATCCATCTCATAAGCAGTTGTCACTCCGGGCTCGGTCATTGTAAGCACCAGCTGAACCGTATCTCCCGACTTCCCGGTAAATGTAATTCTGACGTGGTCCGAGAGATCTAGCCGAAGAATATTTCGATCCCGAAAAACAAGTTTGTCGTCCTGAACTTGTATGAAAGCGTAAACCTGATCTTTGTGCTCGCCGAGAACGAGATAAAATTGGTTCGGTGAGATTTCGGGGGACGCAGAGGTTTTTGACTGCCCAAAACTTACGTTATAGTTGAGGACATCTTCCCAGTCGTTACTTTTGCCATCAATTCGAACGGGCGTGGTAAGTGGATGCGCGTAGAGTTGCTCGTAGCCCTCTGGGGACAGGGGTAATTCGTTGAACAGGTCGGACCGTCCGTTCAGCAGAGTCGAAATACCCTCGGCGGTGAGTAGCTGCGCGTTTGCCTGGCTGTCGACGAGGAAATCCTCCATCTCTTGTAGATAGAGGTAGCTGAACCAGGGCAATACCACCAGAGCCAGACTCATCAATATGAATAATTTCGTCGCAAGCCTGGGCCCGCGAATTCTGTTCTTCTTCATCTGATGGTTGCCTTCACTGAAATGGACTTACTTGGTGGACCACCGATAACCGAACCCGTATTCACTCTTAATACAATCAAAACTCTTGTCGATACTTTCAAACTTTTTACGAATATTTCGCATGTGAGTGTTGATCGTGTTGTTAGTGACAAGGCTCTGCATTGTCGCGTTCATGAGCGTATCGTAGGAAACTGCGTGCCCCGGCGCGCGAACTAACTTGGCGAGCATGCGAAATTCGGTGCCTGAAAGATTGATGGGTTCATTCTTCCAGGAAACTAAAAGCGCCTCTTGATCAATCGACATGTCGCCGACTAATTTTGCTGAAGCTGATCCAGCGCTTGATTGACCGCGAGCTTCATGGATCCGCAAGAGTGAGCTGATACGCTCTGCAAGATAGTCGAGAGAAATAGGCTTGGGTAGATAGTCCCAGGCGCCCAATCTTAGGCCGCTGATTTTATCTATTTCTGCGATACGCTCTGTTAAAAATATGACGGGTAGAGAAGCCGATTTCGAAAGAAGATCCCGGCAAATCTCGAAGCCAGCATCAACTTCGTCTCCAAGGATGATATCGAGAATGGCGAGTTCAGGAAGTTCTTGTTCAAATCCTGCAAGTGCTTCGGCACGGCTGCTATAAGCAGTAACGTCGTAGCCCTTTTTTGTTATGGCATCAACGTAGTTGCTCCTTTGATCCGGATCATCCTCTACGATGGCAATTTTCTTAGCCATGCGCTTTCCTCTGGTTGGTTTAGCTGTATGTTATGACAATGCAGGAAAGAAGTATTTCCCTGTAGCGCACTTTACCCCAAAAATATTTTTACGCACGTGGGAAATTGTCATGTTGCTGCCAGATTGGGGTGCTGCGTTGTGTATAACGTCGAATTCATTGTTTCTCCACTCTAATTCAGTGAACTTTCACTTTCCCTCAAGGGGGTGTTACTGGTTATAGGGTTTACTGTGCAACACGAAGTTAATTTAGCAGTGGAAGAAAGAATGAAAGTGTTTGTACCCATGTCTGACAAATTGCAAGATATTAATGGCCGCCTTTCGGAGAAAATGGTTCCATTTGATCCGGCATTTTTAGTCAAAGCAGAAATGCCGCCTAAAGGTCGGAAGCCTGCGAACTGGATTGGACAATCAGGGTACCGTTCGGCTCGAGAGCCAATCCAGATTGTCGAAATGGTATAAGCAGTTCCTCAGTTTGCTGTTTGCTAGACGGTTTCGTTTCCTCGCTTTGACTTGCTGCATATTTGATGGGTTACCCTCATCAGAAGTTAACGTGCTCGCCGACTCAAAGTTTTACTAGCGCATCTGTTTCTCCACATTCACCCGCCTTTGGCTTTTTTCTTTAAAGCCTGTGCAATATTCTGGTTCTCTGATTATCTAACTTTTACGCCTGATGGAATATTCAGGTCCACTGGCGCCAAAGATTTGCCGTGTAGCTGATTCGGATAATCGAGCATAGGCTTTATACAAAAAAGGTCTCCGTATGTTCGCTTGCGCCTTCGGGCAAAACAGACAAATAGAAGTTGACATAATATGTCATAAAGGTTCAAATCACGCCATGACTACAATAACTGATCCTTTTATATGGATTGCTCTCGCTGTACTGCTTGCCTTGGCAGAGATAATCGTCCCCGGGGGTGTGGTCTTTTTTCTTGGTGCGTCGAGTGCAATCGTCGCGATCTCTCTCTGGTTAGGTTTCGTCACAACCTGGGTAAATGCCCTTTCTCTTTTTTTTATTTCTTCACTTGTTTTGATCGTTAGCTTCAGAGCTGTTGTTAGTCGATTTGCAGAGGGCGATTCACATATGGCGAATACAGAAGAAATTCTAGATGAAATTGATGAGATCGTTGAGGTTCTCGATACTATCGGACCGGGTGAATCTGTTGGCAAAATTACCTTTAGAGGAACGACCTGGCGTGCGTTAGGTGATGGTAGAGAAATTACCAAAGGATCGCGGGCGCGAATAGTTAGCAGGGAAAATACGACATATATTGTGTACCCAGTGGCTGAGTAAAATGCCAGTTCGTCGGGGATCGGATCGAATTTGCTAAGCTGAATTCTCCCAGATGACAGGGAAAGAGATTTAAAGGAGTAAAAACTATGGAACAACTCACAGGCTTCTTCACGATCCTGATGCTGATCGTCGCTTTTATAGCCTATAACCTCATTCTTATTGTGCCTATGCGAGAACTTTGCGTTATAGAACGATTAGGTAAATTCAGATCAACTCTAGAGCCCGGGCTTCACTTCCTCATCCCCTTTGTAGACCGCGTTGCCTACAGACATGAGACCCGTGAACTCTGCGTCAACATTCCGCACCAGAGTTGTATCTCCAGAGATAATATCCAGATAGATGTCGATGCTTTGCTTTACATAAAGGTGATGGATGCTTACAAGGCGAGCTATGGCATCGAAGACTACTTGATCGCAGCCATAAACCTTGCTCAGACGACGGTGCGTTCGGAAGTGGGAAAATTGCGTTTGAGTCAAACGTTCTCCGAACGGGATGCACTGAACGAAACGATCGTTCGGGAAATCGATAATGCATCGGAGACCTGGGGTATCAAAGTGATGCGTTATGAAGTAATGAATATCACGCCATCCAGGAATGTCATCGATGTTCTTGAAAAACAGATGGAAGCCGAACGCCAAAAACGCGCTGAAATTACGTTAGCGAACGCGGAGAGGGATTCGACAATTAATCTTTCCGAAGGTGAGAGACAGGAAGCCATTAACCTTTCCGAAGGTGAGCGCCAAAAGCGAATTAATGAAGCCAATGGCCGCGCTCAGGAAATCTCGATTCTTGCAACCGCAACGGCTAATGGTATGACGGCGATCGCGCGTGCGATAAAGCAACCCGGCGGTTACCAGGCAATGAATGTCAGGCTTGTTGAGTCATATATTGATCAGGTCGATAGTCTTTACGCGCGCAGTGATGTCTCTATCGTGCCTTCCGAGCTCGCGAATATAGAAGGCATGTTTGAAGGTTTTGATCGTGTTGCGACGACAATCAACCGTAACAACAGGAAAGGGAGTTAACAGATGGGCATGGACATTTTTGTGATGGTGACATGGGGAATCATCTTCCTCGTCCTAATTGTTAAGTTCTTTCAGTCAATCAGGCTTGTTTCTACTCAAACAGCACATATTGTCGAGCGCTTGGGGCGTTATCACAAGACCCTCGAGGCCGGTTTTCATGCGTTAATTCCGTTTGTTGACAAAGTCACTTTCATTCAGGATCTGCGTGAAGAGGCAATAGACGTTCCGCCGCAGGAGTGTTTCACCGGAGATGAAGTTCAGGTCACCGTGGATGGCGTCATTTACATGTCGGTTTGGGACCCAGTAAAAGCTAGCTATGGTATCGTCGACTATCGATACGCTGCGGTTCAGCTCGCAAAAACAACGACTCGATCCGTGATAGGTACGCTTGATCTTGATCGAACATTTGAAGAACGCGATGTTATTAGCGCGAAGGTGGTGGAAGTGCTAGATCAGGCTGGGCAGGCTTGGGGAACCAAGGTGCATCGCTATGAAATTAAGAACATAACGCCACCAGATACCGTTAGAAACGCCATGGAAAAACAGGTGAGTGCAGAGCGCGAGCGTCGGGCTATCCTAGCCTCAAGCGAGGGTGATAAACAAAGCCGTATAAACCGATCCGAAGGTCTGAAGACCGAGTTGATTAACAGGTCCGAAGGTGAGATGCAGCGAAGAATCAATGAGGCAGAGGGTCAAGCAGAGGAAATTCTTGCGATAGCTGCTGCCACAGCTGAATCAATAGAAAAGATTGGTGGTGTGATTAACCAAAACGGTGGACCTGAGTCTTTAAAACTTCAGTTGAGCGAACGATATATTAAGACGCTGGATAAGCTAGAGGACGCTCGAATTGTGCTGCCGGGCAATGTCGCGGATTACAATTCCTGGTTGGATAACCTGAAATTAGATGAGCTGATTGACAATAAAGAGCCAAAAACCCCCTAACAGAGCCTTGTCGCGCATGACGGTTTGAAACCTTTTTGTCTATCCCAGACTGCCCTGAGAAAAAACGGTTCGCAAAAACCCGTCGACCCTTCTTGCTGATCTTTTTTCTACTGCACGCATGGGATCGCTTTCGCGTACTGTCGTGAGTCCAACGCCTCCGGATGAACCTATCGATGAATAATTCCACGAAAAACCCCTCAATTCCGCGTCGCGGTTTTCTCCAGCTGTCCGCTGTATCAGGTGCTGGCGCTCTCACCGGTTGCGCTGCACCGGCAGTCAGCTTTGGGCCGCAGCGACCGGTTATGCAATATGGGGTTCAGTCTGGTGATGCAGATCATGATTCCTGCGTGGTTTGGTCCTCGACCGACCGTCCTGGTTTCATGCATGTGGAGGCCTCGGTAGACCAAGCTTTTAGCGAGGTGATCCGTTTTGCACCTGTGTTAGCTAACGAAGAATCTGGTCTTGCGGCTAAATGTTTGCTTACTGGGCTACCCGAAGGTCGTGAAATTTATTATCGCGTTTACTTCTCAGCTTTGGATCAGCCGAAGGCAAAGTCACCAACAATGACCGGCAGTTGCCGAACCGCGCCCGCGGCTGCAAGCGAGGAAAAGAAAGATGTGCGTTTCGCGTGGTCCGGAGACACAGCCGGGCAGGGTTGGGGGATTGATCCGGCACATGGCGGCATGGCAACCTATTCGACTATCGCTCGTCACTCGCCGGACTTTATGATTCACAGCGGCGATACGATCTATGCTGATGGACCTATTCAAAAAGAACAGAAAATGCCTGACGGTTCCGTCTGGCGAAATGTCGTCTCAGACGGCGTGCACAAAGTCGCAGAATCCCTAGAGGAATACCGGGGCCGTTGGCGCTACAATTTACGTGATGCACACTTGCGGTCGTTCAATAGTCAGATTCCGGTTTACTACCAATGGGATGACCACGAGGTGACGAATAATTGGTCATCTTCAAAAGATCTCTCTAATGATCCACGCTACACAGAAAAATCGATAGAAATACTCGCTCGCCGCGGGAAACGGGCTTTTCACGAAATGTTGCCCACAAGAACTCATTCGTTAGAAGCGGGGCGTATTTACCGAAAAATAAGCTATGGCCCCATGCTGGATGTGTTTATGTTGGATTTGCGGTCTTATCGCGGCCCCAATACTGATGGTGATCAGATTGAGCTTGATGATCAGTCAAGTGTGCTCGGTGCAACTCAAATGGCATGGTTTAAACAGACGTTGATGGAAAGTCAGGCGACTTGGAAGGTCATTGCATCTGACATGCCGATCGGGCTGGTGATATGGGATGACTATAGGTCCTCAAGCGGTGTTGAAGGAATTGCTAACGGCATTAAAGGTGCGCCACTAGGCCGCGAGCTTGAGTTGGCTGGTTTACTCCGCTCTTTGAAACAACATGATGTCAAAAACACGCTCTGGATTACCGCTGATGTGCACTACACTGCTGCGCATCACTATCATCCGGACAGGGCTGCATTTAAAGAGTTTTTGCCTTTTTGGGAATTCGTTTCAGGCCCGATTCACGCTGGAACTTTTGGTCTCTCGCAGCTAGATGATACCTTTGGACCGGAAGTAAAATTCTCAAAAGTACCAACGACCGCGCAGGGGGTGAATCTGCCTCCCAGCGCCGGGTTGCAATTTTTTGGTTTGGTGGACATTGAGCAGTCGAGTCAGGAACTTACTGTTCGACTGATGGATCGTAATGATCAGGAACTGTATCGCAAAGTGCTAAAGCCATCCACATAGACCAGTCAGGCGACTTTTAGATCAATTGTTAGGGGAGAGAAACAGTATGATCCAAGCAAAAGTATCAGATTTGTTGTTATATCCCATTAAAGGTTGTCGTGGTTACAGTGTCGATCAGGCT
>TARA_B110000037_G_scaffold22959_1_pt1 | contig 16482 bp, 13 predicted proteins | sample TARA_B110000037 | Tara Oceans TARA_B110000037 (sample SAMEA4397196) | marine metagenome | biome: Polar Biome; feature: [MIX] marine epipelagic wind mixed layer (ENVO:01000061); material: water (ENVO:00002006), including particulate matter (ENVO:01000060) such as... | depth 10-100 m
GGATCCAGGAGAATATGCCGTAATTGTACCTTCGTTCATTACCGCATCATAGACAACTTCGAAAAAATTCTTTCTCCCTTGGGACAACTCTTTTACTGGAAAATACAAAACCTGATTCTGCTTTTCTCTGATATCAATTCTTCGCCAAACTCTTTTATTCCACATTACATCTGCTTCTCGAAGTGAAGTGTAAGGAATTACTCGTCGTGAAGTGAAATTTTCTTTTACGTAAATACCATCTAATACCGTACTTTCTTGAGCATTAGATTCAAAAGAAAAAACTATAAGAGACACTAAAAATAATAGAAATAACTTTTTCATAATATTTAGATTATATCAATAATAATACTGCCGTTCAATAATTCCGGTTTACCATTTGGAAATCGTTTTGCCGTAATTTTCTTAAAAACCACTGATTGACCTGGTTTCATTTTACTTAATATTGATTTCATTTTAGAAGTCAATCTATTGTTCGGTGACTTCAGATCTTGTCTCATTCCTCCAACGGTAACACTCATTTCAAAGCTTGTTACAAGATATTTTAAGTCAAAAAGAAAATCCTCAAGTTTTGCGACTACCACTTGTACACCTTTTAATTGTGCTTTATTAAGGTTAAACGAACCTTTTTTACCCATAACCTCTGGAGTTGGCGGTGGCACAGGTTTAACCCTAAATAGTTTTGGCGGAAAAGCTTGTTTTCTACCATTTACTTCTGCCGTAACCGTAACTTTACATTCTTTACCATTTCCTGGAAGCACATCAAACCCATCTTTAGTTTTTTTACTTTGCGCATTTGATACTGACACACTAAGTTTGTCAGATGATACACCAGGCACAGCAACAGATATAGGGTTTGATAACCCTCTGTAAAAAACATTCATTTTAGTAGGTGAAACAACTAAACTTGGCTCCGCAGCAGTAAAAACGCTAGAAAAGGGATAACTAATTAAATCACCGTTTGGTTTTTGAACTCTTAATACACCACCCCACTCATATTCTCCAGCGCTTCTTGGCACTACAGCATAAGTTGCAATTCCATTATTATAACTTACATTAGTTGAATCAGGATTATCAACTTTAAAACCTACAGAGTCAGTTATTTCTCCAATATCCAAAATAGGATCAGAAGTAGTACTATATGCAGCAATCAAAACTTCTGCTTTGAACGAATCTCCGACGGTTATGTAGGTTCCATTAGTAGGTTTAACCGCTATTTTAAGGTTATCGAATGTAAAATCATCTGCACTTATTTTACTAAATAAAGTTCTAAGTACTTCTGCTTCTACATTCTTAATTTCTGCTTGTAATCTTGTCATATTCGTGATCACTGAAGCTATGGGCATGTGGTAAAAATTACCTACCAACCAAGTAACAGTTTGATCACCTTCTGACATATCATCCATCTTTATTTCAAGATCCATTCCTTCAACATCCTCGATAGGTAATACATCAGTAATATATTGCCTAATGGTTTTGTTAAAATTATCCAATCTCATCATCAATGCAACTCCAGATTTCTCATGATTTACGGGGTTATTTGCATCAGGTCCAATCAACAAACTAGTAGGCACATCATGATTATCTTTAGACGCTACCATCATCAAATCTATAGTATCAGCAACCTCATATGGTATTTGTTCAACTTTTGAAATTATCGTACTTTTTAGATCCCTAATAAACTCATCAGCTTCTTTCGATAAGTCTCTTACTTGTTTTGCCGCGATATAATACTTTCGCACTTTTTCAGGATCTAACGCAGCCTTTTTTCCAAACTCAGCCATGGTATAAGCGTTTTTATGCTCAAAGCCCTCGTTTGTTCTTTCTAATCCATCATTGATAATAACAAATGAATTTAAGATCTCTTTAGACACATTCATTGCGAGAAGTGCTAAAAGTACCAAATACATCATACTAATCATTTTTTGCCTTGGAGGCAAATCACCCATTGACATAAGCTAGTCTTTTAAAATTTAAAAATAGTATAAATTAATATGTTACCCTCTTGTATTCATTGCAGTTAGCATATTACCATAAACGGTATTTAGCTGACTTATATTCTCTGATAATTCCGCAATATTCTCTCTATATTTCTTAGAGTCCTCAACAGAGGCATTTAAGTTTTCCAAAAGGCCACTGATACCACCAAATAATTCTGAAGATGATTCTAGTTGATTATTTGCTTCTTTCAATTGCATTTCATAAGTAGCATTTAATGCGCCTAAATTCTTTGATATTGTACCCATATGCTCTCCTATCTCAGAACCGGCTGTGCTTGATTCAGATATACTAACTAAACTCGATGCTGCTTTTTCATAAGTAGTAGATAATTCCCCAACTTTAGTTGAAGCGTTTCTCACATTCTCCACATAATCATTCGTTGCTAAGCTCGCATCTGAAATATCAGAAATATTTTTTGCTTGACTAGAGAAGTTTCTCAAACCATCGCCTAAACTTTCCATTAAATCAGGACCAATTTTAGCTTCCTCAAGCATATTATCCAATTGCTGTGTTATTGGCAATTCATCATCGTTATTTGATTCTTTTAGTACAACATCAGCAACTTCATGTGAATCTCCTTCTGCTTCCTCATCTCCTTCTTCATGATGAGCCAATTCCGGATAAACTTTAGACCAATCCGTAGACAGGTGTTGTGGTTCTATTGATCCTACAGCAAATAAAAACGCTTCAGTCAATAGCCCAATAATCAACATCATACTTGCACCAGGATAATGCTGAATTTTAAACAATGCACCAACAATTACAATTGCTGCACCATAACTCATCATATAATTTACAATTTTCTTTCCTTTTAGGGTTCCGTATAAATAATGCGATAATCCACCTTTTTTTCCTGACATATTCTTTTACTTATTAATTATTATTTCCTATTTTAAATATTTGATTTACCCATTCCAAGATAGCTCATTACCGTTCTAAAACCGATATAACTTTTAGCAGTATCTTGGTATTCATATGTTCGAGTGCTTGTCTGAATATAATATCCTATATCTTTCCATGAACCACCACGAATTGTTTTTCTTTTAAGCACAGGTGGATCGTCATCTTTCGCTTCATATACATAATCCATGTTTAAGTCATGCGCAAAATCATACGACGATTCATCAAATGCATTACTTGTCCATTCTGCAACATTTCCTGCCATACAATAAAGACCAAAATCATTAGGATCATATGAATAAGCAGGCACAGTATGAATACCCCCATCATCATAATAATTACCTCGTAGCGGTTTGAAGTTTGCCATAAAACAACCTCTGGTATTTCTTATATAAGGTCCACCCCAAGGGTAACTGGAAATAGCCAACCCACCACGTGATGCATACTCCCATTCTGATTCGGTAGGTAATCTAAAGTTTTGAACTGCGTTAACTCCAACACCACCTCTGTAACTATTAAGAAGCTGACTTCTCCATATAGAAAAAGCTCTAGCTTGCTTCCAACTAACCCCAACTACCGGGTAGTCATCATAAGACGGGTGCCAGAAATACATGTTTGTTAAAGGCTCATTGTATGAATATGTAAAGTCATGAATCCAACACAATGTATCCGGGTAAACGTTAATCACATCTCTTTTAATAAAAATCGAACGATCAGTTAAGCCTCTTTCTCGTAGCTCATCTCCATTAATTGTCGGACTTTTTCTTGCAGCATCTTTGAAGTCAATCCAAAAATACTCATAGTCCAATTTTCTTGTATCTATATCCCTATGCCCATAAAACCTTTCGTACTCAGGCAAAAACATAACCTCTAAAGCTTCTCTTTCATCTGGCTCATTCCAACTAATATCTTCATCCCAATTAATTTTTGGAGGCTCAATATCTTCATCATATTCATTAACGAAAACCAAATGTTCTTCACTAACTTCCTCACCTAAGATTCGATGAGCAATTGAATCTCTTACCCAAAAAACAAACTGACGGTATTCGTTGTTTGTAATCTCAGAGTCATCCATATAAAAGGGAGAAACAGAAACTGTTTTACTTTTTGTGGTATATGATGTTGGCACATCAACGTCATTTTGCCCCATTACGAAGCTCCCTGGAGGAATATACAAAGTTCCATAAGGATCCGCTTGATACCATTGAGGTCTACCTGAAACACCGGTCAACTGACCACTGTCTGTAGTTCCACAACTGCTCAACGCAGTCAATCCTGTTAATATATAAAGCAACTTTTTCATTTGTTACACAATTTGAAAATCGGTCAAAAATACCTTTTTTTATTAAACTACTAAAAAAATTTAACTTTAACTAATTAGTTAAGCACCTTTTATAACGTGCTGATTGAATTATTATTAAAGGTAACGTACGGATTTATGTCTTGTAATTTTCATCTTTTTAGGAATGTTAAAACAGTAATTTAATACTATTTCATGAGAACCTGTGCTTCCAGAGCTCAATTTATTGGTAGTAACATCATATGCATACCCAAATCGTAAAGTCCCTCCGGCAATACCAGTACCACTTAATCCATAATCAACACCTGCCATTATAGACACCGCATCTTGAAACCTATATGTAAGTCCTCCAAAAAACAGATCATTGTATACTGCAATTGCATTTAAATCCATTTGAGCATGAGCTCCATCAGACTTCACAAATATTGAAGGTTGTAACTCTATTGATTGCGTTAAAGGCATAGAATAACCTGCCATTAAATAATAATGTCTAGCAATTCTAAATGCAGCGCTTTTTTCAGCCACCGTCGCTGATGGAACATGTGTAGATGATATACCAGCATATACTTTATCATTAGAAAAATAAACCCCTAAATCTAAATCAAACACAGATTGAGCAATACCAGCAACAGGAATTTGAGCATCAGGTAAATTGGTAGGCGGAATCCAGGCTGTACCTATTGTTTTTTGAACCATTCCTAACCCTATTCCTCCATTTATTTCACCAAAAGGAAAACTATGATGATAGGAATAACTAGCCTTTAAGTGCAAATCAGATATTTGAGCTAAGTTATCTTGAGCAATTGACAAACCAATGCCACCATGCAGAAGCTTAACTGGGCCATGTATTGAAAACAAATATGTTTGAGGTCTTCCTTCAAAACCAACCCACTGCTCACGACCTAACAAAGTAGCACAAATAGAACCATTGGCTCCAGCAACAGCTGGGTTAGGAAATAACTTATTGTACATGTTCTGTGTAAACTGAGGGTCTTGCTGGCCATACGAATATGACACTGAAAAAGACAACACAATAATTAACAAAAATAATTTCTTCATGAACTTTTTTTATTCCAAAAATTGGAAGTGGCTAAAATATGCAAAATAATAAATTTACAAAATGTGTTTTCTAGAATCGGGTTTAAAACATATAACCTGCTGCTATATAAGCTTTTGAAAAGTTTTTATCCACCTCTCAGGCATCTCATCATTACAGGCTAAAACATAATCTGAGTATGAACATGGAACCATTTGATGTCTTTTAAACTTTAATACGTCGTTTTTAGGATGTGGAATATCCATCCACCAACGATCTGTTTTCACGTTTTTAAGGAAAATCAATTCCCTTTCATTCTTATCTGAGTTAACCCTGTATTTTAAATAGTTGTTTTTATTAATTTCCGGAATTTCACCTTTTCGATGTCCAAACCCTTCAATAAAGTACCAAACCATTTGAGCTAAAAGAAAGGCTGTTTGCCCAAAATCTTTTACCAAAGGATTAAATTCATAAAACCCTATAGAGCTAACTTTATCACTAATACCAGCATAACGAGCTAATGCACAAGCATCTTCACCATAAAAACCATTGGGCGTAACATTTTTATTAGCTGGAGCATCCGAATTCCTTATTGCCGATAAATCAAAACTCACCAAATCTGCATTTCTAATAATTGGTTCAGCTTCCTTAAGGTCTGCTTTTATTTCACCTAGCCTAGTACAATCAAAGTGAAGTTTATCCATTAAATTACGCTCCTCCTGAGTCACAAAATAAGATTGATACCCAAGGTTAGAAAAATTAAAAAGATAGCTAGGTTGGTGTAAAATAATTTTATTTACATAGCCGTTTGACGTTATCGGTTCACCTACATCCCCAATATCAAACGATGGATCAATTGTTACAACATTTATTACTTGCTCTAACTTTTCGTATGCTTTAAAATTGGCGAAAGTTAAATCTTGACTCCCTCCGATAATTATAGGAACAACTTTGTTTTCCAATAATTCAGCAAGTACAATTGCCAATCCAATATAGGTATCGTCAACTGTCTTTCCTGGAATTAAATTACCCAAATCAATTATCTGCAGATTTGAATGTACCGTTGTTAATTGATAAAAATACTCACGAAATTCATCGGCTCCCTTATCACAACCCTTGTTTCCTATGCTATTTCTATCTTCAGGAACACCTAAAATTGCTAAAGAATATGACTTAAGATCAGCATTCTCAATATTAAAATCAATTTGATTCCCTAAAAACCCTTCCAGAAACTGTGCTTTTTCTTTGTTAACAGGCTTAAGAAAACTACGAATCTGCATTTACTTAGTCTTTTTGGTTTTAGTTTTCGGTTTCGAATCTTGAGCCTTTATTAATTCATTGCAATCTGCAAGGGATAGATCTTTAGGTTCTACATCTTTTGGTATTCGATAATTCTTCTTTCCAAATTTAATGTATGGACCATATCTTCCGTTTAACACTTCAATGTTTTTATCCTCATCAAATTGTTTAATCATTCTATTCGCTTCAACTAGTTTCTTCGCTTCAATTAATTCTGTAGCTTGATCCTTGGTTAAAGTCATGGGGTCCTGATCCTTTGGTATGGATACAAACATCTTTTCATACCTCACATAAGGTCCAAATCTTCCTATACCAACATTAACATCAACACCTTCATACTCTCCAAGAGATTTTGGTAATTGAAAAAGTTTTAAAGCTTGCTCAAGTGTTACTGATCCTATGGACAATGGTGATTTTAGTGACGCGAATTTTGGTTTATCCTCACTTTCAGTGTCTCCGATTTGAATCATCGGTCCATATCTTCCAATTTTTGAAAATACATTCAACTTCGTCTTAGGATCTATCCCAAGCAACCTTTCTCCATTAGCTTTTTCTGAATTTTCTTTAGCAAATTCAACATCTTTATGAAATGGCTCATAAAACTCACCAATCATTTTTTGCCAAGCGACATCACCATTGGCAATATCATCAAATTTCTTTTCGACATCTGCAGTGAAATTATAATCCAAAACTTTATTGAAATTTTCAACTAAAAAATCATTTACTACAATTCCAATATCTGTTGGAAATAACTTTTTCTTTTCAGCGCCAGTGTTCTCCGTATTAACCTTGTTGCTTTGATCAAAGTTCTTATCAAGAGTTACTACTTCAAATTCTCTTTTAAACCCATCTCTATCTTCCTTAACAACGTATCCTCTTTTTTGAATGGTTGAAATAGTAGGTGCATAAGTAGAAGGTCTGCCGATTCCTAAGTTTTCTAACTTTTTCACCAAACTTGCCTCTGTGTATCTTGGTGGATGATGAGAAAACCTTTGAGTTGCAGTAAGGTCTGAAAAGTTAACTTTTTCACCTTTATCTATAGGAGGCAATAAAGTACCATAAGCAGAATCTTCTTCTCCGTCATCTTTAGATTCAGAGTAGATTTTCAAGAAGCCATCAAATTTTAAAACTTCACCAACCGCTTGAAAATTAATTGAATTATTAGAAATAACTACTGTAGTTTTTTCCAATTTAGCTTCACTCATTTGAGATGCAATAGCTCTTTTCCAAATTAGAGAGTATAATTTCTCTTCTTGATTGGTACTTCCTGCCTCTGAATTTTTGAAATACGTTGGCCTTATGGCCTCGTGCGCCTCTTGAGCTCCCTTTGATTTAGTTGCAAATTTTCGTGGCTTAGAATAGCTTTCGCCATAATTAGCTGTTATTTCATCTTTAGCACTTCCAACTGCCAGTTCTGACAAGTTCACAGAATCCGTTCTCATGTAAGTAATATGTCCTGCTTCATATAATTTCTGAGCTACTGACATTGTTTGCCCAACAGAATAACCAAGTTTCCTTGAAGCTTCTTGTTGCAAAGTAGATGTTGTAAACGGTGGAGCTGGATTTCTCTTAGTTGGTTTTTTATCAATTGAGCTAATCTCATAAGGCCCTTTCTTCACCAAATCTAAAATCTGGTTTAATTCTTCATTATTTTTAGCGTTTTTTGAATACTCACCAATTAATTTCTCACCTGAAGCTAAGAGAAAATTGACTTTTATTTTAAACGAAGACTCTGATTTGAAATTTTCAATTTCACGTTCACGCTCAACTATAATTCGCACAGAAACGCTTTGCACTCGCCCTGCCGAAAGTGATGGCTTAACTTTTCTCCACAATACCGGAGATAATTCGAACCCTACAAGTCTGTCTAGAATTCTTCTAGCTTGTTGGGCATTTACCAAATTGTAATCTATGGATCTTGGATTTTTAATTGCATTCTGTATAGCAGTTTCAGTTATTTCATGAAAAACAATACGTCTTGATTTCTCCTCCTTTAATTTCAAAACATCTGCAAGATGCCAAGAAATTGCTTCTCCTTCACGGTCCTCATCCGTTGCTAACCATACAGTATCTGCTTTGTCTGATAGTATTTTAAGCTCTTTAATGATTTTCTTTTTATCAGGCAAGACCTCGTACATAGGTGTGAAATTGTTCTCTTTGTCTATTGACTTTTCACTCTTTGGTAAGTCTCTAACGTGACCATAGCTCGATTTAACGGTAAATCCTTTACCTAAAAATTTTTCTATGGTTTTTGCCTTAGCTGGTGACTCTACAATTACTAACTCCATGCTATTTCTTTGATTTTTTATTTGTTCTAAATATGCTGCAAAGAAAAAAAATTTTACAAGAATCTGTCGGCATAAGATTTTTTAGTTGCTCAAAGACTTCTATGCTGGCATATAAATTCATGAATCTCTATGCATATTTCTATGCCAAATTGACATAAAACATGAGGTTTGGTTAGTTTTGCATGCTTATTAACAGTACATGACTTAATGAATAAAGATATAATAGAAGAATTTCAAGGTTCAGCATTGGATATTCCTAAATCCACAGGTGGCACAAAAAAGCTTTATATAGAAAGTTATGGCTGCCAAATGAATTTTTCGGACAGTGAAATAGTTGCTTCAATTCTATCGAAAGATGGTTTTGACACCACCCAAGACCCCAAAGAGGCTGATGTTGTTTTACTAAACACATGCTCTATTAGAGAGAATGCTGAAATTAGAGTGCGGAATAAATTAAAACAATTCAATAAGGTAAAAAAAGACAAACCAGAACTAGTTGTTGGGGTGCTCGGCTGCATGGCTGAACGATTAAAAACACAATTACTAGATGAAGAGAAACTTGTAGATATTGTTGCTGGCCCAGATGCTTACAGAGATTTACCTAACCTTATAGAAGAAGTTAATGACGGCAGAAAAGCTGTAAACGTTTTACTATCTAGAGAAGAAACTTACGAAGACATTAGCCCAGTCCGTTTAGATTCTAATGGAATAAGTGCTTTCATTTCAATAATGAGAGGTTGTGACAACATGTGTTCTTTCTGTGTTGTTCCCTTTACAAGAGGTCGAGAAAGGTCAAGGAGTCCTGAATCGATTATTAAAGAAGTTGAAAGTTTGGTTTCATCAAGCTACAAAGAAGTTACTCTTCTAGGTCAAAATGTTGACTCGTATAGATGGAACATGACGAAAAAAGGCGAAATTATTGACCCTAACAAACCTTCTCTTGACTTTGCTGATTTAATGGAAATGGTTGCCTTGGTTTCACCTGAGATTAGGGTTCGTTTTTCTACTTCTCATCCAAAGGATTTGACCAAGAAGGTTGCTGTGACAATGGCAAAACATGAAAATATTTGTAATTACATCCACCTTCCTGTTCAATCGGGAAACACGGAGCTTTTGTCAAAAATGAATCGAAATTACAGTCGAGAATGGTACTTAGACAGAATCAGCATGATTAAAGAAACAATTCCTGATGTTGGATTATCAACAGATATGATATCCGGGTTTTGTTCTGAAACTGAAGAGCAACATAAAGAATCAATGTCGTTAATGGAAGACGTAAAATTCCATTTTGCCTACATGTTTAAATACTCTGAACGACCAAAAACTTTGGCCGAAAGAAAGTATGAAGATGATGTACCTGAAAAAGTAAAGGCAAAACGTCTTCAAGAAATCATTGCACTGCAATCAACCCACTCGTTGTATCAAAACACAAAAATGCTTGGGAAGAAATATAAGGTCTTAATTGAAGGCACATCAAAACGATCAAAAGAAGAATTGTACGGAAGAACCACTCAAAATGTGGTAGTAATTTTTGGTAAAGAAAAATATAAGAAAGGTGATTACGTTATTACCGAAATTGAATCCTGTACCGCAGGTACTTTAAGGGGAAAAGCATTAGGATATGCCTGATTATAACATTCAAAGTATCAAACAGCGTTTCGGAATTATTGGAAACTCGAATTTATTAAATCGGGCTCTCGATGTGGCTATCCAAGTAGCACCTACTGATTTATCCGTTTTAATTAATGGAGAAAGCGGCGTAGGCAAAGAGAGAATGCCTCAAATTATTCATCAATTATCTGCTCGTAAACACAATAAATATATTGCTGTTAACTGTGGAGCTATTCCTGATGGAACAATTGACTCCGAGCTATTTGGACACGAAAAAGGATCATTTACCGGAGCTCAAGCTATGCGGAAAGGGTATTTTGAAGAGGCTGATGGAGGAACAATATTTCTTGACGAAGTTGGCGAGCTTCCTTTACAAACACAAGTGAGGCTATTAAGAGTACTAGAAACAGGTGAATTTATAAAAGTTGGTACTTCAAAAGTTCAAAAAACCAATGTAAGAATCGTTGCAGCTACAAACGAAGATGTTCCTGTCGCCATTTCTAAAGGGAAATTCAGAGAAGATTTATTTTATAGATTAAACTCAGTGCCAATAAAAATGCCCTCGTTAAGGGAAAGAAAAGAAGACATTCATCTGTTGTTTAGAAAATTTGCTTCTGATTTTTCGGAAAAATACAGAATGCCTGTAATTAGGCTTACCCCAGATGCCACGCTGATTCTTGAAGCTTATGGCTGGAAAGGAAACATCAGGCAATTAAAGAATTTAGCTGAGCAAATATCTGTTATAGAAAGCACCAGAATCATTACTCGTGAGGTTCTGCTTAATTACCTTCCTGATCATGGCGACACCAAACTTCCAGCGGTTTACAAGAAACCAGAAGACACTGATTTTTCAGAAAGAGATATTCTTTATAAGTTTCTTTTTGATATGAAAAAAGATTTAGGTGATCTTAAAAAGGTTGTTTTTGAGTTGGTTGATGGTGGAGGCAGCATTAATAAACCAGAGAATAAAGATATTATTGATAGAATTTATAATGAAGTGGAAAAACCAAGCCCTGCGTTCAATCCATTGCAACTAAACCCTCATCAAAGTAATTCTGATTACCAAATTAACAGAGCTGACGAAATAGAACATCATGAAGATGTGGTTGAAGAAAACCTTTCTATTGAAGAAAAAGAAAAAGAATTGATTAAAAAAGCGCTTGAAAAATACCATGGACGTAGAAAAGGTGCGGCCAAAGAACTTGGCATTTCTGAACGAACCCTTTACCGTAAAATAAAAGAATACAACTTAAATTGAAATTTCATAACTCCATATTGTTTTTGATTGTGGTTGGTCTAACTGGCTGCAAAGTAAACTACTCGTTTACTGGGGCTAATATCAGTCCTGACGTAAATACAATTTCAATTGCAACTTTCCCGAATTACGCTCCTCTTGCTCAACCAACTTTAAGTCAAGTGTTTAGCGAAAGCTTAAAGGATTATTTTGTTTCTCAAACATCTTTGTCCTTGGTAAAGCAATTTGGCGATTTAACGATTGAAGGCGAAATCAAAGATTACAGAACTTCACCTTTAGGCATTAGTCAAAATGAAACTGCCGCAGAAAACAGACTAACTATTATAATAGCAGTTAGGTATGTAAACACCAAAGATGATTCTCAAAGTTTTGAAAAAACCTTTTCAAGGTTTGAGGACTATTCAAGTGCCAAGAGTCTATCTGAGGTGGAAGATGATTTAATTTCTTTAATAAACGAGCAACTTATTCAGGATATTTTTAACGAAAGCGTAGGAAACTGGTAATGAATCCAAATGAATTCAATTCTTTAATTGTTGGAACTAAACCTAGTACAGATAAGGATTTAGCCCAGTATCAAAACGTCAATGAGTTTCCATATTGTCAGTTGTTTCACATTGTTGATGCGAAAATATCTGAACAAAACGATTCGATAGACTTAAGTACTAAAACATCAAAGGCGGCTTTATATGCGTCAAGCAGAACTAGCTTATTCAATTTTATATTTAAAGAAACACTTCAAAAAAGTTTAGAATTAGCTGAACAAAACAGCAATTCAGAACCACTATCAATTGATTCTGAAAAATTAGAAGACGAAAAAACGATTGAACCTGTTGAGGTACTTAATATTGAAAAAGAATCCGATGAAACAGAAAGTTTCGATAAAGCGGAACTTTATAAAAAATTAGAAACTCAAATTTTAGCAAGTGCTGTATCATCTAGCATTTTACAAGAAGTATCTGAAGCGGCAGGCAACGATTTAGTCGAAGCTCTGCCTATCGAAACAAAAGTTAGCTCAGAACCTAAAGTTTTTTCTGACTGGTTAAAAACCTTATCAGGTAAAGCCGAAAAAAAGCCGAAATTTGACAAACAACTAATTGACAAGTTCATCCAAAACGATCCTCAAATAACTCCGAGTAAAACAGAATTCTTTTCACCAATTGAAAAAGCAAAGCTCAGTTTAGCTGAAGACGAAACGTTTGTTACAGAAACATTGGCTAAAATATATGCTCAACAAGGCAATTTTAAAAAAGCCATTACAGCATATAAAAATTTGATGTTGAAATATCCCGAAAAAAAGCGTTTATTTGCAGCCCAAATTAAAAATCTGGAATCTCTAATTAAAAAATAAATTATCATGTTATACACAATTATCGGAATCTTAATTTTCATTGACTGCCTTTTATTGGTAGGTATTATTTTAGTTCAAGAATCAAAAGGTGGAGGTCTTTCTTCAAACTTTGCTTCATCAAACCAGGTAATGGGTGTTAAACGTACTGGTGATTTCTTAGAAAAAGCTACTTGGACATTAGCAATTGTTTTATTAGGTCTTAGTTTGGTTGCTGCTGCAGTTCAAGCTCCAGATACTGCTGTTGGAAATGCTCAAGAAAGTGAAATTAAAGACTTTATTGATGGAGAGCCTGTTTTACCTCCTAGTGGATTTCAAAACAACCCTGCTCCTAAGCCTGCTAACTAAATCACATAAAATGTCATTTTAAATGTCAGTATGTCACTACATACTGACATTTTTTTTGCCATAAACTTTAATACGTTAATTGGCACAAAATTCGAATGGTGATGGTTAGATTAAATTTTAATTTTAAAACCAAAAATATGTCACAAATTAATTTTAAACCAAACGAAGATCGAGTGCTGGTTGAACCATCAGCGGTTGAAGAAAAAACAGCAGGTGGAATTTACATTCCTGATACTGCTAAAGAAAAACCACAAACTGGAACTGTTATAGCAATAGGATCAGGTAAAAAAGATGAACCTATTACAATTAAAGTAGGTGACGTTGTTTACTATGGTAAATATTCAGGAACTGAAATCAACATTGAGGGCAACGATCTTTTGATCATGAGAAACTCAGATATATTAGGAAGTAAATAATCCATAATTAATTAAAAAATTAAAGATAATGGCTAAAAAAATCACATTTGATACAGAAGCAAGAGATGCTCTAAAAAGAGGAGTAGATGCACTTGCTAATGCTGTAAAAGTAACATTAGGTCCAAAAGGAAGAAATGTTGTTATTGACAGAAGCTTTGGCGCACCAAGCATCACTAAAGATGGTGTTTCAGTTGCGAAAGAAATTGAATTAGAAGATCCAGTAGAAAACATGGGTGCTCAAATGGTAAAAGAAGTTGCTTCGAAAACTGCTGACATTGCAGGTGACGGGACTACAACAGCTACTGTACTTGCACAAGCAATAGTAACTGCTGGGTTAAAAAATGTTGCTGCTGGAGCAAATCCAATGGACTTAAAAAGAGGAATCGACAAGGCAGTTTCAGCTGTAATCGTTAATCTTAAAAAGCAATCAGAAAAAATTGGAGCGGACAACGACAGAATCAAACAAGTAGCCACAATATCAGCTAACAACGACCACGAAATTGGTGCTTTTATAGCCAATGCGATGAAAGTTGTTGGTAACGAAGGTGTAATTACAGTTGAGGAAGCAAAAGGAACCGATTCAGACGTAAAGACAGTAGAAGGAATGCAATTTGATAGAGGATATCTTTCTCCGTACTTTGTTACTAACGCTGAAAAAATGATTACAGAATTAGACAATCCGTACATTTTAATATACGACAAGAAAATTTCTACAATGAAAGACATTTTACCTGTTCTTGAGAAAACTGCTCAATCAGGTAAAGGACTAATGATTATTGCTGAAGACCTTGATGGTGAGGCTCTTGCTACTATCGTAGTTAATAAATTAAGAGGGTCTTTAAAAGTTGCTGCTGTTAAAGCTCCAGGTTTTGGAGATAGAAGAAAAGCAATGCTTGAAGATATTGCTATATTAACAGGTGGAACTTTAATATCAGAAGAACAAGGAAGAAAACTTGAAGACGCTACTATTGAAGATTTAGGAACAGCTGAAAAGATTGAAATCGACAAAGACAACACTACTATTGTTAATGGTGCAGGTGACAAAGGTGCTATCAAAGCTAGAGTTAATCAGATTAAAGCCCAAATAGAAACTACTACTTCTGACTACGATAAAGAAAAATTACAAGAACGTATGGCTAAGTTAGCTGGCGGTGTTGCTGTTCTTTATGTTGGGGCTGCTACCGAAACTGAAATGAAAGAAAAGAAAGACCGTGTTGACGATGCATTAAGTGCTACACGTGCTGCAGTTGAAGAAGGTATTGTTGCTGGTGGTGGTGTTGCTTTAATAAGAGCAATTGCAACTTTAGGCTCAATCAAAACTGATAACGACGACCAAGAAACTGGTGTTGCTATTGTAAGAAGAGCTCTTGAAGAACCATTAAGACAAATTGTTGCCAACGCTGGTGGTGAAGGTTCAATAGTTGTTCAGGCTGTAAAAGATGGCAAAGGTGACTTTGGTTTTAACGCACGTAACAATACTTATGTAAACATGCTTGCTGAAGGAATCATTGACCCAACTAAAGTAACAAGAGTTGCTGTTGAGAATGCTGCTTCAATTGCTGGATTATTACTTACTACCGAATGTGTTCTTTCTGAAATAAAAGAAGAAGGTGGCGGTGCTCCAGGTATGCCTCCAGGTGGAATGGGCGGCGGAATGCCAGGTATGATGTAAAAGTCAGTTTTATTTATAAAATTTAAAGCCCGTTGAGCAATGCTCAGCGGGCTTTTTTTATATTTTAACGCCAAAACACATAGCCGATTGAAACTAAATAAAACCGTTTATCGGGTAATTATTACCATTTAATAAAGAGCCTGTTTAATAATTATTATTTAATATTGATGTAATAAAAATTTATTAAACTGTTTATTTAATTGTATAACCCCTTAAAAATCAAACTTATGAAGATGAGAAAGTTGTTCTCACTGCTGGCTTTAATGGCCTTCAGTATTTTTACTATTGCTCAGACTAGATCTATTTCTGGGAAGATAAAGTCTTCCGAAACAGGAGAAGGCCTGCCTGGAGCAACAGTATCTGTTAAAGGAACCACCAATGGTTCAATTACGGATGTTGACGGAAACTTTAAAATTGAAGTAGGATCAGATGACCCTATTCTATTATTCACTTTTATTGGATTCGAATCAAAAGAGTTAGCCGTTGGCAACCAATCTACAATCAATATTTCACTTGAGTCTGACTCAAGGGTATTAGATGAATTTGTTGTAACTGCATTAGGTATCTCTAGAGAGAAAAAATCTTTAGGTTACTCTTCTCAAACTGTTTCTGCTATGGAGCTCAATGGCGTTAAAGACGTTAACTTCATGAGTAACCTATCAGGTCAAGTAGCAGGAGCTCAAATTAAAAATAGTGGCACCATGGGTGGCTCTGCCAACGTAATTATTAGAGGCTACAAATCTATCGGAGGAAACAACCAGCCTCTTTATGTTGTTGATGGTATTCCAATTAGAAATGACGTAACTAATACCGGTAATCAAAATACAGGTAGAGGTGGATACGATTATGGTAACTCTGCAATGGACATTAACTCTGAAGACATTGCATCTGTTGAAGTTCTTAAAGGACCCGCTGGAACCGCTTTGTATGGTTCTAGGGCTGCTAATGGTGTTTTAATTATTACAACTAAAAAAGGAAGCAAAAAAGCTAACAAAGGTCTTGGGGTAACAATCT
>TARA_B110000037_G_scaffold79639_1_pt1 | contig 16480 bp, 18 predicted proteins | sample TARA_B110000037 | Tara Oceans TARA_B110000037 (sample SAMEA4397196) | marine metagenome | biome: Polar Biome; feature: [MIX] marine epipelagic wind mixed layer (ENVO:01000061); material: water (ENVO:00002006), including particulate matter (ENVO:01000060) such as... | depth 10-100 m
AAAAAATAAAGGCTTTAGATTAATTAAAAAATGTAATTTCATATATTTGAGAATTCATTAACCTACTGATTAAGAAATTTGTTACAAAAAACTCTTGATTTTAAATAAAGAAATTTACTTGTGATTATCTCAACTTTATCCTGCTTAATCATCAACTAAGAAGAAAAAAAATTCAATGAAGAAATTATGTTCACTAGTAGTATTTATCGCTTCCGTATTCCTTTTTACAAACTGTAAAACAAACACTAAAACAGCAGTTTCTTCATCCAAATCTGAAAATTGGATACAACTATTCAACGGCGAAAATCTTGAAGGATGGACTCCAAAAATAAGAGGATATAAAGTTGGCGAGAACTACAACAACACTTTTAGAGTTGAAAATGGTATACTTAAAGTAAATTACGACGAATACAAAGGAAAATTTAACGAATCATACGGACACCTATTTTATAATAAAGAATTTTCTAATTATACATTTAAAATGGAATATAGATTTATAGGTGACCAAATAGCAGATGGTGCAGGATGGGCGACGCGAAACAGTGGCGTTATGGTTCATGGGCAAACTGCTGAAAGTATGGAATTGGATCAAGATTTTCCGATTTCTATTGAAGTGCAATTATTGGGAGGTTTAGGAAATGGAGATCGTCCAACAGGTAATCTCTGTACACCAGGTACACATGTTATTATGGATAATAAATTATTCAAAAATCATTGTATCAGTTCTAACTCGCAAACCTATGATGGCGACCAATGGGTTACTGTTGAAATATTAGTAATGAATGATTCTATTATTAGTCATTATATAAATGGTGAAGAAGTATTAAGTTACACCAAACCTCAAATTGGAGGTGGAAATGTATCAATGGATAAAGAAAAATTCCAGTCTCTAGATGGAACACCTTTAAAAAAGGGAACTATTTCTCTTCAAAGCGAGAGTCATCCTGTAGAATTTAGAAATATCGAAATACTAGAATTATAATGTTAAAACAAAATTTAAAACTTACGTTAGTTTTATTAGTAAGTCTGCAATTAAGATTTGTACAAGCGCAAGATTTTTCGAATTACAAGCAAGAATTAAAAAATGAACCCGTGGTAATTGATTTGGTTGCAGTTCAAGGTGGGAAATTTATGATGGGAGCTGAGGCCACTTATTCCAATAGAAAAGATGATGAAAAACCATTACACGAAATAGAAGTAGGTGATTTTTGGATGGGTAAGTATGAAATTACTTGGGAGCAATATGACGCCTTTGTTTTTGGCGATTTTGATCCAGCACAATTTAAAGATACTGCTGAACTCAAAGAATTAGGGATCGATGCTGTTTCTGGTGCAACACCGCCTTATGTTGATATGAGTTTTGGAATGGGTAAAGAAACCTCACCTGCGGTGAATATGACACAACATGCAGCACTTGTTTACTGCAAATGGTTGACTTCAAAAACAGGAATTTTTTTCAGACTTCCAACGGAAGCTGAATGGGAATATGTTTGTAAAAAAGGAAAGACTGACAAAAGTAATTATCTAAAAGAAGTGGCTTGGTTTGATGAAAATTCTAATGAAAAATACCAAAAAACAGGAACTAAAAAAGCAAATAGTTTAGGTATTCATGATTTATTGGGGAACGTTTCAGAATGGGTAATGGATCAATATAGCACAACATACTACAAAGAATCTCCTAAGATAAATCCTTGGAATACCCCTATAGAATTGTACCCTAGAGTTGTAAGAGGTGGGTCTTGGAAAAGTACGGTAGACAAATTATGTTGTTCTGCTAGAGAAGGTTCAATTTCTAAATGGAAAAGAAGAGATCCTCAAATTCCTAAAAGTAACTATTGGCATACAAATGCCCCATTTATAGGCTTTAGAGTTGTTCGACCTAAAGTACAACCAAATAGAGAAGAAATAGCAACATATTGGCTGGAAGCCATTGAAGATTACGGACTTAATTAATACTTTAACCATGGAACAAAAAAAGAATAATTTATCGCGACGCAATTTTGTGAAAGGATCGTCATTATTAACTGGGGGGCTCTTATTAACCCCTTCAATATTAGGTGCTGCACCACTAGCACACCAAGCAAAACGATTAAAAATTGCTGTTGTTGGTTGTGGAGGACGTGGAACGGGAGCTGTATCTCAAGCATTAAAGGCAGATGAGAATGTTGAACTTGTAGCAATGGCAGATGCCTTTGAAGACAGGTTAGAAAAAGCATATGACAGCCTAACAAAAATGTTTGGAGCAGATAGAGTTAAAGTAGACGCTTCGAAAAAATTTGTTGGTTTTGGTTCTTACAAAAAAGCCATTGATGAAGCGGATGTTGTAATTTTAACAACACCTCCAGGGTTTAGGCCTCAACATTTTGAATATGCCGTATCGCAAGACAAGCATATTTTTATGGAGAAACCTGTTGCTACGGATGTTGCTGGAATAAAAAAAGTGTTAGCGGCGGCGAAAGTTGCCAAAGCAAAAAAATTAAACGTAGTTGTTGGACTACAACGTCACTACCAACCAAGTTATGAAGCTGCTTTGAGTAGAATTCAAAAAGGAGAGATTGGACAAATTGTATCCGGTCAAGTATATTGGAATGGTTCTGGTGTATGGGTGAGACCTAGAGAAGCATCACAAACCGAAATAGAATATCAAATGAGAAATTGGTATTATTTCAATTGGTTATGTGGAGATCATATCTTAGAACAGCACATTCACAATATTGATGTTGCAAACTGGTTTATTGGAGATTACCCGATAAAAGCGCAAGGTATGGGCGGTAGAGAAGTGAGAAATGGTAAAGATCATGGACAAATTTTTGATCATCATTTTGTTGAGTTTACGTATGCGAGTGGTGCTGTAATTAGCAGTCAATGTAGACATCAAAAAGGATGTATGAACCGTGTATCTGAAACTTTCCAAGGAACATTGGGTACAGTAGATACAAGTGGTGGAAATGCTGTTTTAAAATCATACGCTGGAAATGAAATCTATAAGCATGATGACGAAAATGATTTAAACCCGTATCAAATTGAACACAATCGTTTATTCAAATCTATAAGAAATGGAGAGGTTATAAACAATACTGAATATGGTGCAAAAAGTACGATGACCGCTATATTAGGTAGAATGGCAACGTATTCTGGAAAAGTAATTACTTGGGACGAAGCCATGGCTTCTGACCTTAAATTAGTTCCAGATGAAGACACATTAACTTGGAATTCTGTACCACCTGCGATTAGAGATGCAGCTGGAAATTACCCTATTCCAATTCCAGGTGTAACTCAATTTTAATAAAGAAGTCCGTATAATTAAACTACTATAAAATGAAAAGAAGATCTTTTATAAAAAAAGGAACGGTAGCGGCGTCATTGTTAGGGCTCGGTGCTCAAGGCTTACATGCTATGGACACACCGTCTAACAGTGTCTTAGGCGCTCCTCATAACTTTAATTTAAAATATGCCCCGCATTTTGGCATGTTTAAAAATCACGCCGGAGATGATTTGATAGACCAAATTAACTTTATGGCAGATCAAGGCTTTACCGCTTTTGAAGATAATGGCATGATGAAACGAACTATTGCCACGCAGACTAAAATAGGTGAGACTTTGGCTAAACGAAACATGACGATGGGTGTTTTTGTTTTAGACAAAGGAGGTAATATGGCGAATACGCTTGCAGCCGGTAAAAAAGAATATATTGATATCTTTTTAGATGGTTGCCGGAGATCTATTGAAGTTGCCAAACGTGTAAATGCTAAATGGATGACTGTAGTACCTGGAGGATATGACAGAAGATTACCTATTGGAGTTCAAGACGGACATGTTATTGAAGCTTTAAGAAGAGGCGCTGAGATATTAGAACCGCATGGATTAACAATGGTATTAGAACCATTATCAGATTCACCAGACTTGTATCTTCAAAGATCAGATCAAACGTATATGCTTTGTAAGGCTGTGAATAGTCCTTCATGTAAGATCTTATTTGATATCTATCACCTACAAAAAACAGAAGGTCATATTATTCATAATATCGATCTTACTTGGGATGAAATTGCTTACTTCCAAATTGGAGATAATCCTGGCAGAAAAGAACCAACTACAGGTGAGATAAATTATAACAACATTTTCAAATACATCCATAAAAGAGGATTTAATGGAGTTATGGGAATGGAGCATGGAAATTCAGGTAAAGGAAAAGAGGGCGAAATAGCCGTAATCGAAGCCTACAAAAAATCTGATATTTTTTAATATCCATTTTTATTCATATTAAAAGGGTATCTAAATCACTAATTTAGATACCCTTTTTTAGTTTCAAAAAGTTGTACTCCTTCCCTACATATACCCTACTCATAAACCAAAAGTTCCTTCAGATATCTTAATACAATCCTTCCTATACTTTTAACGCTCAACTATTTAGTTAAACTATTCATTTTAACTTCTTTTATTTTTCTTATATTTATAGAAAAAAATATGCTCGTTAAAGTTTTTGGTAGCGCCGTCTTTGGCGTTGAAGCCACTACAATCACTATTGAAGTTAATATTGACAAAGGAATTGGATACCATTTAGTTGGACTTCCAGATAATGCCATAAAGGAAAGTTCGTACAGAATTTCTGCCGCCCTGAACAATAATGGCTATAAACTTCCCGGAAAAAAGATTACCATTAATATGGCCCCCGCAGACCTACGAAAGGAAGGAAGTGCATACGACCTAACTGTGGCCATGGGTATATTAGCAGCATCAGATCAAATTAAGGCGAAAAATATTAATGAATATCTCATTATGGGTGAACTATCCTTAGATGGGAGTTTACAGCCTATAAAAGGAGCCTTGCCAATTGCTATAAAAGCAAAAAAAGAAGGATTTAAAGGGTTCTTCTTACCAAAACAAAATGCCAAAGAAGCAGCCATCGTAAATGATCTTGACGTTTACCCTATAGAAAATATCAAAGAAGTTATTGACTATTTTGAAGGAACCTCTTCAATTGCAGCGCTCGTCATAGATACCCGAAAAGAATTTTATGAAACGCTAGAAAATCCTGAACATGACTTTGCCGATGTAAAAGGACAGGAGTCGATTAAACGATGCATGGAAATAGCCGCTGCTGGCGGTCATAACATTATTTTAATAGGGCCTCCTGGAAGTGGAAAAACCATGCTGGCCAAAAGGCTTCCATCCATATTACCCCCTATGACTTTGAATGAAGCGTTGGAAACGACCAAAATTCATTCTGTCGTAGGTAGAATAAATGAAAATATCGGATTAATGAATCATAGACCTTTTAGAAGTCCGCATCACACAATTTCTGATGTTGCACTTGTGGGCGGCGGTTCTTATCCGCAACCCGGTGAAATATCACTTTCTCACAATGGTGTGTTATTTTTGGATGAACTTCCAGAATTTAAACGCTCTGCATTAGAGGTTATGAGACAGCCTTTAGAAGATAGAGAAGTTACGATATCCAGAGCGCGCTTTACGGTAACGTATCCAAGTAGTTTTATGTTAGTAGCCAGCATGAATCCATCTCCTAGCGGTTACTTTAACGATGGTTCTAATAATTTTAATTCTTCTGCCTCCGAAATGCAAAGATATATGGGTAAAATTTCTGGGCCGTTACTTGATAGAATTGATATCCATATGGAAGTTCAACCTGTACCTTTCGATAAATTAACAGATGAAAGACGCGGTGAGCCCAGCAATGAAATCAGAAAGCGTGTTACTTCCGCAAGAGAGATTCAAACGAATAGATTTACAGATATTGATAACGTTCATTACAATGCTCAAATGAACGTTAAGCAAATTCGTGAATTTTGTCAACTAAATATAGCTTCAAAATTACTTCTTAAAAATGCGATGGAACGTTTAAACTTATCCGCTCGGGCTTATGATCGTATTCTAAAGGTAAGCAGAACAATTGCCGATTTAGAAAATTCTAAAGATATTACTCAAAATCATATTGGGGAAGCAATTCAATATAGAAGTTTAGATAGAGAAGGCTGGATGGGGTAGTTTTTAATTAATATTCAATCTTCTCTATTTAGAATACCAGTAGTTAATTTTAGCCTATTCCTAAATAACATAACAAAATTAATATTTTTAATTATTTTTTTTAATAAAAAAATTATATATTTAACAATTACACCTCACTAATTATCATCATATTGATAAGATATTCTTAAAATACCAAAAAAAATGTACATTGGCAATGAAAAACAACAATAAGTAAGACTTAAATGCAGTCAAAAACAAAAGTAATTCTCAAACTAAACTTTTACTAAATGATAAAAACTTTTTTGATGAAGTTTTTAATTCATTGTATACGCCTTTAGTATTTTTTGCAAATGGAATCCTTAAAAATGATCAAATTATTTCTGTGAGTTTAGAATAGATTAACATAGATAGGCTTTTAGATTAATAAATTGATATTCAAAACCTTAATTTACTGAAAATCTATCTTTTATCCAAAAAATGGAGCCTAAATATTAATCGAACTCAGGTTGCTAATACTCCAATGGTCTCTAAATGGCATAAAAGATTGATTCAAACTTCTACCTCTACATATGGTGGACTATTAACTATTTCTGTAAATGACAGTGCAAATTATGTAGATGTTTTGCTATCTTATTCAGAAGTTTGCTTTATGATGTCTGAATTTATTCTTAAAGGTTATACTGGAGATGCAGAAAATTGGTATACAAAAACAGTTGAATCTTCTTTAACTACCTATGACATGATTGGTGATAAACAGAATTTAGATATGGCAGTTGCTGGAAAATGGCATCCATCTTTGCCAGTAAGTACTGCTGAGGTTACTCATTATTTAGCAACACCAGAAGTAGCCTTTAATGGAACTGATGATCTTGAAAAAGTTTATGTACAATCTTTCTTAAACTTCTTTAGATTACCTTCTCAAGGTTGGCTCTTATCAATGTATACAGGATATCCAAAATATAATTCATCGGTATTCTCAAGATTTCCAAAATATAATAATGAAATTATTTTTCTAAGAAGAATTCCAACACCAGAACCTGGCGATTTGAATAGAGAAAATTGGGATGCTTCACGTCAATCATAAGGTTTTACGGCACTTGACGAGAACCCAGAAACATTAAACTCACAACGTTTGTGGTGGGATAAAAGCAACCCTACTATCGGTAGTGGTGGAAATTAATTGTTTATAGTTAGTTAATTAGTATTAGTTAGAAAGGCCGATCATTTATTTGATTGGCCTTTTTTTTATTTCATTTTAGGAAATTACATTTGCTTTTATGACCATAATTGTTTATATTTAAACGAACTCATAGCAACGTATTTTCCACTATTAAAACCTTAACTTATGTTACATTTTAGAACTGAAATTAGAAACACCCCACAAGAACAGACCATCAAAGTTTATGTGAACGATTTTTCTCTCGATGACGGTATTAAAAGTATGCTAGAGAGAATTGAAACTGTCAAACTCGTTGAAATTCAACCGAGTCTAAGTAGAAATAGAGTTGAAAAGAATCTTACTATATTTAGTGCAGAAGGTGCTGACATTAACGAATTAAAAACAAGCATTGATATCTTATTAAACAGTTATTTTTCCGTGAATTAAAATGAATAAGTATGTCAAACCAATAGCCCTATAAAAATTCTTCCTGCTTCCTTAAAAAAGACAAATACTCTTTAAATTATATGCTGTCTATTAATGAGAAGTGTGATAATGCTCTTTAATTAAGTCTCTTCCAAAATCTCCATCAAAATCTCTCCAAACAGTATGAATATGATTCGCATCATTTTGCACGTTGTCAAATTCAATTAAAAAGGTCTTTCCTTGAACTCTGTAATAATGCCCCTTTGTCAATTCCGTGGCTCCCGCCCAAGCAAAATAAATCTCCTCCAGTTCTTCCTTTTTAAGTTGTTTCATTCTTTTAGCTGCTTGATCCTCTGGCATGTTGGATAAATAGGTGTCAATAAGCAATAATAAGGTTTTTTGAAGTGACTTCGACAAAGCCTTTAATTGTATCCCTGCCGGTTCTAACGGATCAACTTTAGGTTTGTTAGACGTTACTATATCGGCAATCACTTCATGTTGAATAATGGCAATTTCTTTTTGTCCTGCTGTCATCTCTTGAATCAACTGAAGTCCTAAATCTTCCTCCATAGCCAAGGTACGCTCTCCTTTTCTAGATCCACTTGGAATTATGGCAGGACTCGCCCCATAAAACCTCGGGGCCATAGAAACTTTCCCCCTAACATTTGTAAAATTTAACGAAATGTGATGGCCTTCAAAAGTCCATGCCCAAACGTCATCTTTACCAGGGTCTCCATAAAAATTTACATTATAGTTTTCTGGATCTCGCATATAGACATTACTCTTTATTTCAATTAAAACATTCTCAAGGTCAATTATTTTCAATACTTTATTATAACCAACTTGGCTTAAATTTTCTTGTAGTAGTTCAAATAATAAGTTTCTTTGTGCAGCTGTTAAATCCCTTAATTCTACCCCTTGTCTTGGCCATAAGACACTTGGCAAAAAGTGCCAGTTCTCTTTAGACTCATGATCAAAAGGTTTTATCATCTTTTCTTTTTGCGCAGTATTAAGCGACTCTACAAACACCGTTGCGGAATCTTTTTTATTCACTTGAACAGCTAACAAAAGGACCAGAGAGATAAGTCCTGCTCCAAAAATAAACTTTTTTATGTTTTTATATTTTAATCTATTCATTCGTGTTTTTTTATTCGAAAACTGGTTTGTACTAGACTCCAGCTCTTTCAATTACTTGCAAGGTCTTTTCCAAACCTGTCTTTGCAACTAGCAAAGGATCTTGTCCATGATACGTAGGATTATACAATTCTAATGAAATACATCGTTTAAATCCACTTTCTTTTAAATCTCTCAATATCTGTTCTAATGGTAAAATTCCATCTCCCGGATACACGCGATGCTTATCTTGCATATCTTCTATTTTCATATTTTTTGGAGCATCATTAAACTGAAAAATGGCAAATAATTCTCCATTTAACTGTCTCAACCCTTCAAATCCGCCTTCGCTAATATACATATGAAATACATCTGGAATCACTTTTACATTTGGATGATCTGCATCTAATGCAACAGCGATCGCTTGCCCCAATGTTTTTAATGGAAACATTTCAACAAACACAAGTGCAGGAATAATATTATATTCTTTTAAGCCTATCTCTAAAATGCGGCGATAACAAGAAGCTACAAACTTCACATCGTAATTTTCTCCTACTTTATTCGGAATTGCCTGCGCAAATTCACATCCAATTTCAGATGCCATTCGCAATCTATTTCTTGTTTCGGGGAGTGATTTTTGGAAAGCCTCTTCGTCTTCTGGAAGACATCCCCATAACCCAATCATACTTGGAACAAACAAACCGTTATCCCTAATTTTTTTTCCTAAAGCCTTTAAATTTCCACCGTTATCTTCAAACTCCTTTAATTCACGATCCCAAGGTTCAATGGCATCAAACCCTGCTGCTATCGCAATATCAACCTTTTTTTCTATATCCCCAGCGGTTCTTATTGTTGCTGTATCCAAACAAATTGCCCAAGGGCTTCTACCCTGCTGATATCTTTTTTCTTTTTTATTACTTGCAACTGCTAATTGAGAACTTCCAAATAATAGTGCTCCTATACTCAAACATGTCGTGTTTGATAAAAAATTTCTCCTTTTCACAATTCAATCTATAAATTATTAATTAAATACATTTAGAACCCTTTTTATATATCCTTCCTATTTAAGAGCTTCTTTACAATAGTCAACACTCGTTTTAACCTCATCAACCGCCGTTTTCCCTTCTCTTACTGCATACTCCATCTCCACAGTGGCTGGAAACTTATACTTATTGTCTTTCATTAAATTTAAAACGGCTACAATAGGAGTATCTCCTTTACCCCATAATTTGTTTTCTTTTCCATTTGCTGGGTTATGACGATCTTTTATATGCATGCTTAAAATACGTTCATGATTTTTCTTAATAAATTCAATTGCATCTGTATTTCCAGCGGCTATATAATGACCTAAATCAATATTTATCCCGTTGTATTTCGATTGTTCTAATGCAGTATCCCACCAAGTCGGCGTCTGTTGTGTATGTCCGTGATAACCAATGTACATCTGATACTTCTCACCCATATCTCCTAGCCTTTGCGTATGAGCAGGATCCGATGGTAATTCAACCGTAACATGACTTGCACCTAAAGTCTTTGCAGCACGCATGGCCCAACCTATTTCCTCGTCTGTATGATGATCTCTTAGAGCATCAGGTTTGAAAGCATAAATAGTAACCCCGGCATCATTATACATCTTTCTAAGTTCCTTGAATTTATCCATCGACACGGTAGCGCGCCATTCAGCCACTTGATTGGCGTATTCTTTAATATCTTTTTCTATTACATCCAATTTAATCGTACCTTCCTCACTTAATGTTCCTTTCTGCTTTTGACTTCTTAAATCTCTGTATCCAGTATAGTCAACTTTACTTTCAGGTTTTCCGGCAAAAGACTCTGCAGGATCACCCATAAGTTCTATGGCACTTATGCCACTTTCTACTATATAGTTTAAAGTAGCCTCTGCACTTTGATCTGGCATACTTCTATACGAATAGGTAATTACTCCTATTTCAACATCGCTTTTGACTTTTGCTTCATTTGTTGATTTCACATCGCTTTTACAACCAATAAAAATTGAACTTGACATAACAACTACCAAAAGTCTCCAAAAATTTCTCGAAAATATTAATCTCATATGTAATTTAATTAGGTGTTTAATTTATAGAAATTGTTCTATTCTATTTGTCTGCATAAAAAATAGAATTTTGTATATCATTTTATCTTATTTGTAAATATACTCCGTATTTCTGAAAATAAATACCTTGAGTGATTTAAGTTTATAACACTCAGATAACATACGATGTAATCACTCCTTTTTCTCTTTCAAATCTTGGAATTATAGCGTGTGAATTTAAAATTAAACAAAACTCCAAATCATCTTCTTGATTCAACCTTTTCAATCTATCTGCTCCCTTCGAATTTAGAATTCTTATTTTCATTTTATCAATATCTATTTCCTTGTTTTCTAGTAACGCCTTAATATACTGAGCACACTCGTCATCTTCGACTGCCGGTTCAATCGCTTCATTGCCGATCGCCAACAACGTAACCGTTGCAAAATTTCTACTTTTCAATTGATCAACAATAAATTTCGCATTTGCAAAACTCCCAATCCATATTTCTTCAGCATTCTTTGAAGAAACAATCCCTTGTGAACCAGCAGATGTAGTTAAAATAACTTCCTTATTTCTTAAGTTCATATTCGACGTTTCCATCGGTGAATTTCCAAAATCAAATCCTTTCTGAATCAATCCACCTCGCTCTCCAAAAAGTAACGCTTTTGGATTTTCCTTTTTAAGTCTATATGCCTCTTTCAATTCACCAACGGGTAATACGTACTTCGCTCCACTTTCTAAACAAGTAATTATAGTGTTACTCGCTCTAAAAACATCTATTACAATCGTCAATCCTTTTGCCCGCCTGGCCCCCTCAATACATCTATTAATTAATACTTCCATTTTTAGATTACTTATGCGAATAAAGTTTTGAAATAACTCTAAAAAACAAGTTTAATTAGTTGAAAACAACGCTTTTAAACTTGTTTAAGTTATTGTTTTTAAGTATCTTAATGCTAAATTTTAACAATATTATTTTGAATATAAATAGCAATAACAAGGATTCCAAGTTAGTAAAAATATATGATCATGTCTGTAACAAAATTAAAGAAGACCGACAATACGAATGTGAATGTTTTAGTAAAAATAATGATCCAAAACTTACAGATCAAGAAATTATAACTATTTATAATGAATTATCCAGGAATTATCCAGGAATTATTAAAATGAATAAAATTCATCAATTCGAAAGTGAATATTTATTAAGTTGGTTTCCAGATTTAGGAAGTTATCAAACTTTTAACCAAAGAATTAATAAACTTTCTAATGTTATAAATACTTCTGTGGGTATGCTTTTAAACGAATTTACTACGAAGGAATGTTGAATAAAATCTAGTGTACTAGATTCAGTACCTATTGTTCCTTGTTCAGGAAAACGTTCAGGTAAAGTTGCGTCCGAAATTACAGACAAAGGGTATTGCGCTACAAAGAGCATGTATTATTACGGATTGAAACTTCATGCTTTAGGGTTTTGTAATCCAACTAAATTAACACATCCAGCGCAAATTATATTTACACCTGTTTCGGTAAATGACCTTACAGTATTTAAAGAATTTTTATCCGAAAAAGAAAATCGAACATTTTTTGGAGATAAAATATATAACGCTAAAAGTTTTTTATGAATATAAAAGATACATTTAATTCAGAAATATTAACACTTGTAAAGGCTGTTAAAGGAATGCCTGATGTTTTAAGAAAATTTGATAGAACCGCAAACGATTTATATTCAAGAGGAGTCTCTAAAGTTAGACAATCCATTGAAGCATTGTTTAGTTGACTTATTGAAAAATATGATAGACAAAAAGTCAGTAAAGTAAGGTCTCTAAAAGGTCTAAATTTACATGTTTATGGACGACTAGCTGCCGTTATTATAATGCTAATATTTAACTCTTGATTCGCATTACACCTTAATATATATCTTTTTCTTATAAAGCCACCAACCAGCAGCCCAACATAAAAGCATAAACACTAGGGCAAAAGCAAATGACCCATTATAAGGCCCAATCCAACTAAACCCATGCACATACACAAAATTATATAAAGACTGCTCCTCATTTACTCTAATAAAATTCATTCCAATGGCTAGATATTCGGATAATAAGTAAATGAATAGGGAATTCATTCCAAAAACTTCAAAGAATTTGTAATTCACTGGTTTTTTAACCATATCAATAGTATAAATCAATATGGACAATAACAATATATCTAGACCTATAGTAAGTATTACAAACGAACTCGTCCACAATTTTTTATTGATAGGAAAACTTAAATCCCAAACGTAGGCGAGAACCAATAGACCAGAAGCTACCAACATCATTTTACTCAATTTTTCATAATTGATATCTCCCTTAATAAGGTAAACACCCACAAGGTATCCTCCAATCACATTGACTATAGACGGCAACGTACTTAACAAACCTTCTGGATCAAACGGGATACCATCTCCTCCATATAAATGATTGTCCCCCAGCACAAATCTATCCACAACTCTGGCAAAATTACCCTCTAAGGTGTAATCTCCAAATCCGTACATTAAGAACCAATAGCCCACTAACAAAATTATTGATCCGATTATCAATTGGCGTTTCGATAAAAAATAAATCATCAAGGCTCCAAAAAAATAACACAAGGCTATTCTTTGCAATACCCCTAAAATTCTTGTTTCGCTAAATGGTGCAATGATCAACTCTCCAGCCTCTGTCCATGTCATAAACGGAATCCAATACATGGTATATCCCAAAAAGAAAATCACAACTGCTCGCTTACTAATTTTTCCAAAAACATCCGATAATGACATATCGCCCCATCTCGATTTCACAAAAGCGAATGCATTTCCAACGGCAAACAAGAACGAAGGAAACACCAAATCTGTAGGTGTAAAACCATGCCAATTTGTATGTAATAAGGGGGCGTAGGTAAGACTCCAATCTCCTGTAGTGTTTACAATAATCATTAAACAAATAGTGAGTCCTCGAAAGACATCTAAGGCTTTAAATCGTTTCATTTTATAAAAGTATAAAGTTTATATACAGTCAAATCTATCGAATTAGACTGGGGTCTTAGTTCATTAGATCTTATTCTTTCTCTATCTTACTATTCAATAGGGAAAGAATTTTATTGAAAATTTCAATATTTTGATAAATTCCTGAAAATTCATTTGCTCCTGCACCATAAGCCATCACTGGCACGGCTATACCTGTATGATCATGACTATGAAACATTCCTTGCACCATACCATTTATTTTATTTCCTTGAGGCAAAGACATTCCGCCGGTTTCATGATCGGCTGTAACAATTACAAGTGTATGACCCTCTTTCTCTGCAAATTTTATAACCTCACCTACAGCCTTATCAAAGGCAAGTAATTCCTCTATCACTTGTTCCGTACTATTATTATGACCTCCAGAGTCAATCTTAGCACTTTCCACCATCAAAAAGAAACCATTATCATTATTTTGATTCAAATACTTGATTGCTGTGGTCGCCATTTTTTTCATCATTAGTGGATTCCCACCTTCTCCATTTGCATCCGTATTTGAAACTAACACAACTGGCTTAACCCCTTCTTGAGGTCGCAAATTCTCAAAGGAATCTATAACCGGACTATATCCGTTTTTACGAATAGCCTCAACGCCATTATCAAAAAGTGCTTCTAATTTTTCCTTCCCATTTCCTATAAATAGATCTAAATTGCTATGAATAAAATCATTTACAATACCTTCAGACATATCACGATCTGCTTGATGCCCATAAAAGGCAGATGGTGTTGCACCTACTAGATTATCTGTTGTAACAATTCCTGCTTTCATTCCTTTCTCACTCGATAAATCTACCAAAGATTTTAAAGGATTACCCGAAGCGTCTAATCCTATATATCTGTTTTTAGTTATACTTCCAGTTGCCATAGCAGTTCCTCCAGCAGCAGAATCCGTTGTGAAATCGTCCGCTGCTTGCGTCATTGAGAAACCATAATTAGAAAATTTACTCATATAGAGCTCTCCTTTATTCGCTAATAATCCAGCACTTAATTGCGCCAACCCCATTCCATCACCAATCATAAGAATTACGTTCTTAACCTTTCCAAAAGTAGCATTTTCTGAAAAATCGACAGTATGTCCGTTCGGCGAAAAATACCTAGATGTTTGTGCATTCTCAAAATAGGCACTTACTGCCTTAGTATTATCTGTATTTACAAAGTCAACTCCCAATTGATGGAATACCTCCCAAGAAGATTTACTATCTGGAGTTGCCCAAAATCGAATCGGTTTTTTGAGAGTATGAACTTTTGAAATTACATGAATTAAGGTATCCATATCCTTATCGATCAATCTACCTTTACCGTTCCAGCGACTATACTTTCGAAAATTGTCACTAATCAATCCGATTTTTTCAAGTTCCTTTTCTGTATATACTTCATAAGGTCTTCCATCAAATAATATAAATTTAGAATAATTTTTATATGCTTTCGGTTCTGGTCTATTTCCAGTAATAATAAAATTCACCAAAGACGGTTTTATAACTCCTCCAAATATTTGAGGGTATTTTGCACATACCTCTTCCAATTTTTTTAAACAACCTATGCTGTCATCTGACTTGATATCAAACAAATATTGCAACGGATTTTCATTTGACAACTCCCCCCTACCCAATAAAGATACTAGCGGTTTTACATATAATTCTTCAAATGTATTAACCTTCTTTATTTTATCAAAATCATGCGCCACGTAAAGTTCATCTTTATGAATAAAGACATCAATCTCAATAGAAGAAGCCCCATTTATATAAGCCTCATAAAAAGGTACGTATTTAAGGTAATCATTGTGAGAGTGTATTTGAGGTTTCTTAAAAGTCTCCTGACCAAAAACCGTAAAAAAACACAAAATAAATAGCGTTGATAAACTAATTTTATTGAACATATTTTTTTTGCTAAAGGAAAAATAAATTTTTGTTTAATCAAAGCTTTATTCACGAATACGTAGTGCAACCGTTTGCATAAATTCGTTTCATCAAAAAATTATTATCAACTAGATCCTATTTTTTCTCATCTGTATTGATAAAATTGAGCGAAAATGTTAATTTTATGCTTAATATTGATGTGATAACTACTTACTAATGATGAAAAAAAGCAGAACTACGCTTAAGGATATTGCCAATCAGTTAAATATCTCTATTTCTACGGTTTCCAGATCCTTAAACGATCACCCCAATATCAATCCAGAGACAAAGAAAAAGGTAAAGGATTTAGCTAAAAAATTAGACTATCATCCAAATCTATTTGCATTTACTCCGTCAAACCAAAGTGGACTGTTTAGTATAAAATTCTAGTATATAGTTTTTATTAATTTTAACCTTTTAAATTTAATAAAAATGGAAGAAAAAACAAGTTCAATAAAGTTCATAAAAGAACTAAAAAGGAAAACCCGAAAGCGTTACAACTCTGAGGAGAAAATAGCAGTTGTATTGGCTGGAATTAAAAATGAAGAGTCTATCGCTCAGATTTGCAGGAATCATGGGATAACACCTGCAACATACTACAAGTGGAGTAAGGACTTTATGGAAGCTGGAAAACATAGATTACAAGGAGATACTTTGAGAGAGGCAAATACTTCAGAGGTGAAAGCCCTCAAAAGAGAAAATGAAGAGCTTACCCATATGTTTAAGGAGGTAAGTTTAGAACTTAGGATTCTGAAAAAAAACAATACTTCAGAAAAATAGGGATGAAATATAGAAGATACAAACAAGA
>TARA_B110000037_G_scaffold86897_1_pt1 | contig 16470 bp, 11 predicted proteins | sample TARA_B110000037 | Tara Oceans TARA_B110000037 (sample SAMEA4397196) | marine metagenome | biome: Polar Biome; feature: [MIX] marine epipelagic wind mixed layer (ENVO:01000061); material: water (ENVO:00002006), including particulate matter (ENVO:01000060) such as... | depth 10-100 m
TTTAGAGGTTATTGAAATGGCTTCTAATTTTATCGAAGAAAAAATAAAAGAAAAAGGAATCGTTTTTGGAGGCCAAAAAAGCAAAAGTTTGCCAAAAGCAGCCCGCTTGGACAAGGCTGCACAATTAATGCCTTTATTAAGAGGATTGTGTTCTTCAGAAAATAGAATGATTGGCCATTTCACAGATGATCCTGTGGTGATGGAATACATCAATAGTTATGATTTAGAACGTTTGGCTCCTATGGGAACTTCTTGTCCAGATCATTTCTTGAGAACCAAGATTCAACCTTTGGTATTGACTTTAGACAAGAATGACGATTTGTCTGATAGCGATGTCATCTTAAAAAAATTAGAACCTGCTTTTGAAACTTATAGAGCCGAATATGTAGACTATTATAATACGTGTAAAAAAGACAATAGTCCAGCAGTACGTGATGCCAATCCGGTGATTATTATTTATCCAGGAGTTGGAATGTTTAGCTTTGCAAAAAATAAGCAAACAACACGAGTTGCTAGCGAATTTTATATCAATGCGATCAACGTAATGCGTGGTGCGGAAGCAATTACTTCCTATACCTCTTTACCAAGACAAGAAGCCTTTGATATTGAATATTGGTTGTTAGAAGAAGCCAAATTATCTCGTATGCCAAAAGAACAACCATTGTCAAGAAAAGTTGCTTTGGTGACTGGTGCTGGTGGTGGAATAGGAAAAGCAATTGCCGATAAATTAGCAGCAGAAGGTGCCAATGTAGTATTGACAGATATTGCTGAAGATAGATTGATTGCAGCCAACGCTTCTTATAAAAGAGATATTTCTACCTATGCGGTTTGTGATGTAACCAATACAGGTTCCATTGCAGAGGCTTATAAAAAAGCATGTATGGAGTTTGGTGGTGTGGACATTGTGGTACACAGTGCAGGATTGGCAATTTCAAAACCTTTGGAAGATACTACAGATAGAGATTGGAATATTTTACAAGATATTTTGGTAAAAGGACAGTTTAACTTGGCAAAACAGGCCACTGCTATTATGCGCCAACAAGGATTGGGAGGAGATATTATTTCTATCGCTAGTAAAAATGGTTTGGTAGCAGGTCCTAATAACGTAGCCTATGGAACTGCAAAAGCAGCCCAACAACACATGTCACGTTTGTTAGCAGCAGAATTGGGGAAGGATAAAATTAGAGTCAATACGGTGAACCCAGACGGTGTTATCGTTGGAAGTAAAATTTGGGAAGGTGCTTGGGCAGAAGGTAGAGCAAAAGCCAACGGAATTACCGTGGAAGAACTGCCTGCATTTTATGCAAAAAGAAATTTATTACATGCTATTATAACACCTGATGATATTGCAAACGGCGTATTTTCTTTTGTAGGAGTGCTCGACAAGTCAACAGGAAACATCATCAATGTTGATGGTGGTATGGCCAATGCATTTGTAAGATAATATTTGAGTTAGTTTAGTTAAGTTGAGTTCAGAGACTTCATAAATTTTGAGTAGATTTATGGAGTTTCTTTTAAATAGAAAAGTAATATACATATGAAAATACAAAAAGAACAATTACTTGATTTTAATAATTCAAGTACTACACATAAAGAAAATTTTGACTTTTTAGCGAATCAACTTACGAACAGAGGTCATAATGTTGAGACTATTGTTTCTAAATTGGGGGAATTTCAAGTGGCAATTCCAAGTTGGGCTCTAGGAGCAGGAGGAACGCGTTTTGGACGTTTTTCTTTTTATGGAGAACCATCTAGTCTAGAACAAAAGATTGAAGATGTTGGATTGATTCATTCCCTAACGCAAACAGCAGGGGCCGTTTCTTTGCACATCCCTTGGGATGTACCTGAAGATTATATGGCTATTAAAGAATTGGCTTCATCGGTAGATATTTCATTTGATGCAGTTAATTCGAATACCTTTCAAGATCAAAAAAATGCCAAAGAAAGTTATAAATACGGATCTTTGAGTAATACAAGTCAGGCGGTTAGAGAACAGTCCATTGCACACAACTTAGATGTCATCAATATTGGAAACCAATTAGGGTCTAAAGCATTAACCGTATGGTTGGCAGATGGATCTAGTTTTCCAGGTCAAAATAATTTCCAAACCGCTTTTCAAAACACACAAGACAGTTTAAAAGACATTTATAAGGGATTGCCTGAGGATTGGAAAATGTTGATCGAATACAAACCTTACGAACCAAACTTTTACAGTACGGTTATTCAAGATTGGGGGGCTTCTTTGATGCTAGCAAACGAATGTGGTGAAAAAGCATTTACCTTAGTAGATTTAGGACATCACTTACCAAACAGCAATATTGAGCAAATTGTATCGATTTTGATGTTAAAAGGTAAATTAGGTGGATTCCATTTTAACGATAGTAAATATGGCGATGACGATTTAACGGCTGGAAGTATCAAGCCTTATGCCCTCTTCTTAATATTTAATGAATTGGTATATGGAATGGAAAACAATCCACAAAATCCAGATTTAGCTTGGATGATTGATGCTAGTCATAATATCAAAGATCCTCTAGAAGATTTGATTCAATCGTTGGAAGCTATTCAAGAATCTTATGCAAAAGCGTTATTGGTAGATCAGGATGCATTAAAAGCGGCACAACAAGACAATGATGTGGTGAAATGTCAAGAAATTTTGCAAGAAGCGTATAGAACCGATATACGTCCATTACTTGAAAAAGCACGTTTAAATGCTGGAGGTGCTATTAGTCCGATCAAGGCTTATCGCGCATTGGATCTTCGAAATCATTTAATTGGCGAAAGAGGGAAATATACCATAGCAACCGGACTTTAATACTCAAAGAATGCGTCAAAAAGTAACAGCAGTATTTGATATCGGTAGGACCAATAAGAAGTTCTTCTTATTCGATGATGACCTCAAGGAAGTTTACAGAGAGTATATTCAATTTGATGAAATTACCGACGAAGATGGCTATCCTTCAGATGATCTTCAAGCAATAGAAAGTTGGGCAAAAGCGGTTTTCAAAAGAATGATGAATGACCCAAAGTACCTTATTGAGTCTCTCAATTTTTCATGTTATGGTGCTACCTTAGTACATGTTGATGAAAATGGGAAAGTCGTTACACCTCTTTATAATTATCTAAAACCATTGGATAAGGAATTGTCCAAGTCTTTTTTTGATAAATATGGTCCAGAGAAAGAACTTACAAGAATAACTGGCTCTCTTAATTTAGGGATGCTTAATACAGGTTTGCAAATCTATTGGCTCAAGTATGCTAAGCCATCTATCTTTAAAAAAATAAAATATTCGTTACACTTACCTCAATATCTAAGTTTCATTTTTACGGATATTCCAGTAGGTGAATATACCAGTATAGGCTGTCATACCATGCTTTGGGACTATGAGAAAAAAGATTATCACAAATGGGTATATCAGGAGAGTATTGACGAAAAATTACCTCCAATAGTTACAGCCAATAGTACTTTTAATATAGATTATAACGGTTCTCCTCTTAAAATTGGGGTGGGCATTCATGATAGTTCATCGGCTCTTTTGCCTTATGTACGAAGTATTAAAAAACCTTTCTTATTGGTTTCTACAGGTACATGGAGTATTTCAATTAATCCTTTTACCCATGGATTGCTAACATCACAAGATATAAAAGAAGAATGCCTCTTTAATATGAGGATAGATGGAAATCCTGTGAAAGCCTCAAGGCTGCTGTTGGGAAATGAATATAAATATCAAGTTATAAAATTGAGTGAACATTATGGCGTTCCGTATGAGCAACATAAAACCGTGAAATTTAACAGTAAAACTTTTCATAACCTCTCCGAAAATTTCGAATATTATTTTTGTTGGCAGGGTCTACCGGACCGTCATATGCCGAAAAAAACAACCCTTTTTCACGCAACTTACGAAGAAGCTTATCATCAATTAATGATCGAATTGGTGAAATTACAAGTACAAAGTATTCAATCGGCAATGAGTGAAAATTCTTCTATTAAAAGATTATATGTTGATGGAGGTTTTAGTGACAATGAATTATTTATAAAACTCTTATCTCATTATTTAAGAGGTATGAAATTACGATCAGCAAGTTCTTCGCTAGGTTCGTCTTTAGGCGCAGCCATTGTAATTGACGACAGTACATTGAATTCTAAATTTTTAAAAAAGAATTATGCCTTAAAAAAGCATGTTCCTTTTATAGCAAAGTAATATAATAAATGACTTTAAAAATTAATACGAAATATCCATCGATTGACAATTTAAGAGCCAAAGCTCAAAAGAAAATCCCAAAGTTCGCTTTCGAATATTTGGATGGTGGCTGTAATGAAGATGTGAATTTACATCGAAATACCTCAGAATTGAGAGCGGTGCAGTTGAAGCCAAATTATTTGAGAGATCATGCTGGATCCTCACAAAAAACCACCTTGTTTGGTGTTGAATACGATGCACCCTTTGGAATTGCTCCAGTGGGATTGCAAGGGCTTGTGTGGCCCAATGCACCAGAAATTTTAGCCAAAGCAGCCTTTGAGCACAATATTCCTTTTGTGTTGAGTACGGTAACAACAAGTAGTATTGAACGCATCAGTGAAATTACAGAAGGAAAAGCCTGGTTCCAATTATATCATCCAGCAAAAGATCGCTTACGGGATGATCTTATTAAAAGAGCCGAAGCAGCAGAATGTCCAGTATTAGTTATTTTATGCGACGTACCCACCTTTGGATTTAGACCTCGTGATATTAGAAATGGTTTGGCCATGCCTCCAAAAATGTCTGTAAAAAATATTTTACAGGTAATGGGAAAACCTCATTGGGCATTACAAACGCTAAAATATGGACAGCCAAGTTTTGAAACCCTAAAACCATACATGCCAAAAGGCTTGGATCTAAAACAACTGGGCAAGTTTATGGATCAAACCTTTAGTGGTCGCTTAAACGAAGAAAAGATAAACCCAATTCGCGATATGTGGAAAGGTAAATTAGTATTAAAGGGTGTTGCTTCAGAGTACGATGCAAAAGAAGCCATTCGATTAGGATTGGATGGTATTATAGTATCCAATCATGGAGGACGCCAATTAGACGCAGGAGAATCTACCATTAAACCATTGGAGACCATTGCTGCAAAGTATGGCGATCAAATAGAAGTGATGATGGACAGCGGAATTCGTTCAGGACCAGATGTAGCAAGAGCTATGGCGACAGGAGCCAAATTTACCTTTATGGGACGCTCTTTTATGTACGGCGTTTCAGCCTTAGGTACAAGCGGCGGAAACCATACCATCTCTTTACTAAAAACAGAATTACAACAAGTAATGGAACAGTTAAACTGCGAGAATGTAGCAGATTTCCCTAACCATTTAATAAAATAATCAAACTAAAAACTACTAACCATGAGTCAAGAAAACATTGAACAAGCAGTCATTTCTGAAGAAGCAGGCGGAGAATTTGAAAGAACTCCAGTACCTCAATCTAAATTAAAAAGTTGGAAAAGTTTTCTAGGGATGTACGCTGGTGAACATGCAGCCGGAACCGAATTTATGATTGGTCCGTTGTTTTTAACTGCGGGTGTTAGTGCATTTGATTTAATTATTGGATTGTTGTTAGGAAATTTACTTGCGGTGTTGAGTTGGCGTTATTTGACGGCCAAAATTGCTGTTAAAAACAGATTAACTTTATACTACCAATTAGAGAAAATTTGTGGTAAAAAATTGGTTATAGGCTATAATTTAGCCAACGGAATATTGTTCTGCTTTTTAGCGGGTTCAATGATTACCGTATCTGCAACGGCCGTGGGGATTCCGTTTGATATGCCCATGCCTAAATTAACAGATACCATGCCTAATGGAGTTACATGGGTTATCATCGTAATTCTTATCGGAGCGGTAATTTCATTGATTGCCTCTAAAGGATATGACACCGTTTCAAAAGCAGCCAACTGGATGTCTCCATTAATTGTTTTGGCATTTTTGGCGTGTGGAATTGTTGCGTTGAATCAATTAGGAGTAGCTAGTCTTTCAGATTTTTGGAACATTTGGGGTGAAGGTTCAGAACCTTTTCCGGGACAGATAAAATACACCTTTTGGCATGTTGTAATTTGGTCTTGGTTTGCCAATGCTGCCATGCACATCGGGATGTCTGACTTATCTGTATTTAGATTTGCTAAAAAAGAGAGTTCTGGGTGGACAGCCGCAGCAGGTATGTATGTAGGTCATTATATGGCGTGGATTGCAGCCGCTCTTTTATACGCTGTTTATTTAAAATCTCCCGAAGCACTAAGCTTTATATCAAACGGCGAAGCACCTCCTGTTGCTCCCGGACCTTTAGCACATAATGCCATTGGTATGTTCGGAATTATTGCTGTTGTTTTGGCAGGATGGACTACTGCGAATCCAACGATCTATAGAGCAGGATTAGCTTTTCAGGCTATTATGCCAAAAACATCTACTTTTTGGGTAACCATTATAGCGGGCACTGTTGCAACGATAGCAGGACTATTCCCAGCATTTGCTATGAAATTATTAGGTTTTGTAGCCTTATACGGATTTATCTTAGCACCATTTGGAGCCATCATCGTGTTTGAACACTTCTTTGCAAAAAAGGTTGGTATTACTAAGAATTACGCCGAAGTAGCCGGAATTACTTTTAACAAGTCCGTGTTCTACGCATGGTTGATTAGTTTTGGATTGTTCTATTTTATATCAATACAGTTCGATGTGTTCTTATCATTTGTAACTTTCCCGGCTTGGTTGTTCTGTGGTGGTTTGTTTTTAGTGTTTAGTAAGTATACTCAGAAATCCAGTACTTAATTATTTAACGAACTAAAAACTCATATTACAACGCTCAAATTTATTCAACAAGGAAGATGAAAACGAAAGTTGAGAATTTTTGATGAAATGAGACCGTGTCTTATTCGTTCGGAGTTTTTAAAACAAATAAGAGGAAGTAAATTTTGCACCCTTACCTGTCTATCACGGAAAATCAGGCAAAGGACTCTCTATTCAAATGACTGTGAAACATGACCCGGTAACCTTGTTATCTTTAGTAGAAGGCAAAGACGGAATATTCCTATTAGTTGCTGAAGGCGAACCGGTAGAAGACCCAATTTTACAAATTGGAAATACCAACAGTCGTTACAAATTTTCGATTGGCGCGAAACGCTTTATGAATGAATGGTCGAAACAAGGGCCTTCACATCATTGTGCCATAGGTGTTGGTCACATTTCAGATAAGATAGAAAAACTTGGCCAGATACTAAATATTGATGTGGTGAAAATTTGTTGATTGTTAAAAAGGGTTGAATATAAAACTTAGAAATCTAATTAGTGTGTCATTAAAAGAATAAAATATTGATTTTAAGACGAGTAACTCGTTCTATGACCGAACTATATAATAATAAATCATGAGAACTATTTCAATTGCAGCAATGATATTCACTTTTTTCGTAAGCTTACTGATTAGCTACCACAATATATGAAATTATAGCAATTGACATAGTATTCCTAAAACAAGAAACCTTGTAAAACATAGGGTTTACAAGGTTTTTATGAGTTTTAAAAACTCTAAAAGTGATGGCACTAGGAAAATTAGAAAGTGAAGGGATTCGAAGTTTTTTAATTGATAAATTTCTTCCCCTAACTCATGCGACTGCTTATATTGAAGGGTATCGATGACAACTAGATGCACCTGATGTATTAAAAGGAAAAGCCATAATAGATTCAATTAAAGAATAGTGCTTCGAGTTTTTTTGGCCTATATTTTTATTTTTATCTGTGAATCGTTTATTGAATAACACAACCGATAATAGTTAAAATCACTTCAAATATTTTATATAATTAGGAAAAAGTTTGTTGATAACATACAAAGTCTATATATTTGGTGGGGTATTAAATTTTATAACGAATGAACTCAGTAATAATAGAGAAGAGAAGTTTCACTGACACAGAAATATACAAACTCAATAAAAAGTATAACACATTGAGCGTCAGAGATAGAATTACCGAAATGTACAACGATTTTGATGTAAATGAAGTAATGCTTACAAGTTCTTTTGCTACGAGTTCTGCCTTTTTACTACACGAATTTTCACAGGTAAATAAGGATCAGGTTATATATTTTATAGATACTACCTATCATTTTGATGAAACTTTAGAATACAAAAAGCAATTAACAAAACTCTATGGTTTAAAGGTAGAATCTATTTATGGAAATAAAATTGATAACGATTTTACTACAAAAAATGAAACTTGGAAAAAATCACCTGAATTCTGCTGTGATATTAACAAAGTACGTCCATTAAGTCTAATCAAGCAACGTTTTAGCCTATGGGTATCTGGCTTGATGGAATGGCAAAGTGATCACAGAAATTCCCTTAATATTTTTGAAAAAAGAAATGGTATCTTAAAATTCTACCCTTTATTAGAAGTGACCAAAGAAGAGCGTGAAACTTATATTAGAGAGCATATGCTCCCTTTCCACCCCCTAGTTTCAAAAGGATATAGCTCTGTCGGCTGCAAACATTGCACGGTTCCTGGAGAAGGAAGAGACGGCCGTTGGAATAACCATCCTAAAACAGAATGCGGACTGCATTTGTAACTGCTAGCTTTCAATGTCACCATTCTGAACTTGTTTCACAATCTTACATTTTTACATAAAAATATTTCACTAGATCTATATACTCTGGAGTATACACATGACGATCAATTTCAATAACCAATTCAGAAATTTCTGGGGTCGTCTTTCTAAATGAGAGTTGTAATAGACTTCTTTTAATAGGTGCTTCTCGAGTTCCCTTTACACGGGTTATTCTGTTTGGAAATAATCCAACTTGCTTTCCAATAGAAAAAAATTCCTCTTCGTATCCATAAGGAATAATAAAAGCACACTCCCCTATTTCTGATAATAACTTTGAAGTCGAACTCAATAAAACATCGAAAGATAAACTTTTTGTATGCCTTGCCAAGGCTCGTTTTTCTGAAATTTCTTCACTTTTAAAAGTTGAATTATAAAAAGGCGGATTTGAAATGATAAAGTCATATACTTCATCCTCCATCTCTTCTGTAAATTCTTGCAATGAAGCGTGGTAACAAAACAAACGATCACCCCAATCTGATCTTTCAAAATTCTCCACCGTTTGCTCAAAGGCATCATCATCTATTTCTATAGCATCAATAACTTCCGCGTTAGATTTTTGTGCCATCTGTAATGATATCAATCCACTACCAGAACCTATATCTAAAATAGAAAAAGCGTTTTTTGGATTAGCCCATGCCGCCAACAAAACACCATCTGTACCAATTTTCATGGCACATTTATCTTGATGAACAGTAAATCGTTTGAAGTTAAATGGTTTCATAAAGGAGTCCGTCCCTTCGAAAAGGGTCTAGGATGGCTTATAGATAAATATCAATCAACCCTTCTGGGGTTTCAACAATAACTTTGCTGTTTTCTCGGTCAATTTTTTTGATAAAATGATCAATCATTGGAATAAAAATTTCCTTTCCACCCTTATCAACTTCAAAAAGAGGTTGAGCCGTTTTATCATTGATTCCTACAATCTCACCAACAACACCATGATGCACATCTTCCAATTGAAAACCAATCACTTCATGATAATAAAACTGATTTCCAGTTAATGTTGGAAGCATCGTTAACGGTAAATAAACACCCGATTTCATAATTGAATCAGCGTCAGCCTCGGTATCCACACCTTCGAATTTAGTACGGAGTTGATTTCCTTTTTGAAGTAGACTTTGCTCAATAAAAAAAGGAATCAGATTTGCGCCATGTAGCACAAATACTGATTCCAAATTTTCATACAATTCAGGTTCGTCCGTATCAAGTTTGATTACAACTGACCCTTTAAAACTGTGTTTTCTCACGATTTTACCAAGATAAAAACAATCGTCCTTGTGCATAATCGCTAGAAATTAATTACTCAACTGCTTCTTCCGTTGCTTCTTCAGCCGCTTCTTCTGCAGGAGCCTCTTCAATTACCGCTGCTGCGACAGCAGCAGCTTCCGCCTCTGCTTTCAATGCAGCCTCTGCCTCTGCTTTCAATGCAGCCTCTGATTCTAATACAGCAGCCTTTCTTGCTTCGTTAACCTCTTTTTCTGCGTCTAAAGCTTTTGCTTTAATATCTGCATCTGCTTTCGCAAGACCATCAACTTTAGCATCAACTAAACCAGCTTTTTCATCTAACCATACTTGAAATTTCGTTTCAGCTTCTTCTTGAGAAAATGCTCCTTTACGCACTCCACCCGCTAAATGATGTTTTAACAATACACCTTTATAAGACAACAACGCTCTAGCCGTATCTGTAGGTTGTGCACCATTTTGCAACCATTTTACTGAACCATCAATGTCCAAGTCAATTGTTGCAGGATTTGTATTAGGATTATAAGTTCCTAATTTTTCCAAATACTTACCATCTCTTTTTGCACGAGCATCTGCTGCAACGATCCAATAAAATGGCTTTCCTTTCTTACCGTGTCTTTGTAATCTAATTTTTACTGACATAAATTTAAAATTTTAAGGTACGCGACCTTTTTTATTAATTAAGGATGCAAATATACAAAATTTAATTTCCGAAAATGATCATAATTAGTTTAAAAAAATAATTTTATTTGATCTATAACTTTTTGATTATCAACCCTTTTTTTACTTCAAGAAATGTTAATAACTAATCTATTTTTTCAGCCAAAAAAGAAGCCAAAAAAAGCTAATTTTAAATTCTCAAATTCCCTTATTTAATGTACCTAATTTTTGATACAGAAACCACTGGTTTACCTAAAAAATGGAAGTCTCCAATTACGGATACTGATAACTGGCCACGCTGTATTCAAATCGCTTGGCAATTGCATAATGAACTCGGTGAATTGATTGAAAGTCAAGATTTTTTAATTCGAACAGACGGATTTAACATTCCCTATGATGCCGAACAAATTCATGGTATATCTACTCAATTAGCAGATGAAAACGGGATCTCTTTATCAGAGCTTTTAGAAAAATTCAATATTGCTCTTTCAAAAACAAAGTTTGTAGTCGGGCAAAACGTGGGCTTCGATTTAAACATTATGGGTTGTGAATTTCACAGACTGGGAATTGAAACTAACCTTAACAAACTACCTTTATTGGATACCTGTACCGAGAAAACAGCAGCACTTTGTCAAATTCCAGGAGGTCGTGGAGGAAAATTTAAACTACCAACACTTACAGAGTTACATCAACATTTATTTCGCAAAGCATTTGGTGAAGCACACAATGCCACCGCCGATGTTGAAGCAACAACACGATGTTTTTTAGAACTTGTTAGAAAGCGCGTTTATACCAAAGAAGAACTAGATGTAAAAGATGTCTTTTTTGAGAAGTTTGATGCTAAAAATCCAAAAGAAATCAATTTAATTGGATTAAAACACGTCAATCTTAAAAAAGCAAGTGCCAAACTTAAGGAGAAATCTCAGGAGCAAAAAATTTCTATTGATAGAGATACCGTTACAAAAGATATTGAAATAGATACCATAGCGTTTGCTCATTTACACAATCACTCACAATATTCGATATTACAATCTACTGCTAGTGTATCAGATCTTATAAAAGCGACCATTAAAAATAATATGACCGCTGTTGCTTTGACTGATGCTGGGAATATGATGGGTGCCTTTTATTTTGTAAAAGAAATTTTAGCCCATAATAAAGAGGTAAAAGAATTCAATGAAAACCTGAAAGAAGGTCAAACCCCAAAACATGAAATCACACCAATTGTAGGCAGTCAGTTTAATGTTTGTGAAGATCACTTGGATCGCAGTCATAAAGATAATGGCTATCAAATTGTACTGCTTGCAAAGAATAAAAAAGGATATCACAATCTGGCGAAAATGTCGTCTATTTCTCACACAAAGGGATTCTATTATGTACCTAGAATTGACAAGGCTGTTATTGAAGCATACAAAGAAGATATCATTGTTTTAAGTGGAAACGTGTATGGTGAAATTTCTAGTAAAATTCTAAATATTGGAGAGAACCAAGCAGAAGAGGCCTTGCTTTGGTGGAAATCAATATTTGGAAGTGACTTCTATTTAGAAATAACAAATCATGGTCAGGAAAACGAAAAGCATGTCAATTCCGTACTTGTCAATTTCTCTAAAAAACACGACGTAAAATTAGTCGCTACAAACGACATATTTTATATAAGTCAAGATGATTCTACACCGCATGACATTTTACTATGTGTAAAAGATGGAGAAAAGTTTGACACTCCAAAAGGGCGCGGACGCGGCTTTAGATATGGATTAGATAATCAAGAGTATTATTTTAAAAGCACTAAAGAAATGGTCGCTCTTTTCAAAGATCTACCAGAAGCCATATTAAATATTCAAGAAGTTATTGATAAAGTAGAGCCTTATCCTTTGGCACGTGGCGTATTATTACCCAAATTCGATATTCCAGAACAATTTATTCAAGAAGAAGATGCGGTAGATGGTGGAGTTCGGGGAGAAAACGCCTATCTAAGACATTTAACCTATGAAGGTGCAAAAAAGCGTTATGGAGCTGTCTTGGATGAGTCAACCATTGAACGATTAGATTTTGAGCTATCTATTATCGAAATGACCGGATATCCTGGTTACTTTTTAATTGTATGGGATTTAATTCTTGAAGCAAGACTCATGGGAGTATCCGTTGGCCCTGGTCGTGGTTCTGCTGCAGGATCTGTAGTAGCCTATTGTCTGTGGATTACCAATATTGACCCAATAAAGTACGATTTGCTTTTTGAGCGTTTTTTAAATCCAGATCGTGTATCATTACCCGATATTGATATTGATTTTGATGATGAAGGTAGACAACGAGTTATTGACTTTGTGATTAATAAATATGGGGCAAGTAACGTTGCTCAAATTATTACTTATGGCACCATGGCGGCTAAATCCTCGATTCGAGATACGGCACGTGTACTTGACTTACCCTTGTTTGAAGCAGACAGAATTGCAAAATTAATTCCGAATACAAAACTGAATTATATTTTTGGTGAGGATAAAAAGAGTAAATCTAAAATTGCAGAATTACGATCTGAAGACAAAGATAAAATTGGAGAATTACTAACAATTGCAGAAGGGACAGATCTTGCTGCCAAAACTATTCATCAGGCGTTAGCACTTGAAGGGTCGGTTAGAAATACAGGTACACATGCCTGTGGTGTAATTATAACTCCAGAAGATATCACCAATTTAGTACCGGTTTCTACGGCTAAAGATTCCGACATGTATGTAACCCAATTTGACAACAATGTTGTTGAAAGTGCGGGATTACTAAAAATGGATTTCTTAGGACTGAAAACTTTGTCTTTAATAAAAGACACGGTAAAAATTGTAAAAGCCAAACACAATATTGAATTGATTCCTGATGACTTTCCTTTGGATGATAAAAAAACCTATGAGCTTTTCCAAAAAGGTGAAACTATAGGGATTTTTCAATATGAATCACCCGGAATGCAAAAACACATGAAGGATTTAAAGCCTACTGTTTTTGCGGATTTAATTGCCATGAATGCGCTGTATAGACCGGGACCAATGGAATACATTCCACTCTTTATTAATCGTAAACACGGTCACGAAGAAATTATTTACGATTTACCAGATATGGAAGAATACCTTAAGGAAACTTATGGTATTACAGTATATCAGGAGCAAGTGATGCTACTTTCTCAAAAGCTAGCCGGATTTACAAAAGGTGAAGCCGACATGTTGAGAAAGGCAATGGGTAAAAAAATATTTGCTTTACTAGAGAAGTTAAAGCCTAAATTTATGGATGGCGGAAAGAATAATGGCCATCCAGAGGAAGTTCTCGAAAAAGTTTGGAAAGACTGGGAAGCCTTTGCTGCTTATGCATTTAATAAATCTCACTCTACGTGTTATGCTTATATTGCTTATCAAACGGCTTATTTAAAGGCCCATTACCCTGCTGAATATATGGCTGCAGTTCTTTCAAATAATATGAGCGATATTAAGCAAGTCTCTTTCTTTATGGAAGAATGTAAACGGGCAAATATTCCAGTATTGGGACCCGACGTAAATGAGTCGTATTATAAATTTTCAGTTAACAATGAAGGGGCTGTTCGTTTTGGAATGGGAGCAATTAAAGGAGTTGGAGAGGGCGCTGTGGCTTCTATAATAAATGAACGTAAAGAGAATGGCCATTTTAAATCTATTTTTGATTTAGCCAAAAGAATTGATCTAAGAGCGGCTAATAAAAGAACTTTTGAAGGAATGGTTTTTGCTGGAGGATTTGATAGTTTTCAGTCGCATAGAGCCCAATATTTTGCAATGGATGAAAAAGGACAAACCTTTTTAGAAAGAACTATAAAGTATGGCTCTAAATATCAGGAAAATAAAAATTCATCACAAGTATCTCTGTTCGGAGGTACTTCTGAGGTACAATTTGACGAACCTATAATTCCGAGTTGTGAAGAATGGGGGATGATGGAAAAACTTTCAAGAGAGAAAGAAGTGGTTGGAATTTATATTTCAGGACACCCACTAGATGACTTCAAAACAGAATTAAAATGCTTTTGTAATGCTAGTCTGGCTGACTTTGAAGATACTAAAAAGTTGCTCAATAAAGATTTAGCCATCGGAGGAATTATAACCACCGTAGAACATAGAATTTCAAAGACAGGCAAAGGTTGGGCTTCGTTTTTTATTGAGGATTTTAAAACCTCTCATGAGTTTAGATTATTTGGAGAAGACTATTTAAAATTCAAACATTTTTTAGTTCCCAATTCGTTCTTATTTTTTAGAATATCAGGAAGAAAAAACTATTACAACGAAGATATCCGCCTTCAGTTTACAGAAATATTATTACTCCATGACATCATGGAGAAGATGTCTAAAAGACTTACTATCAAAATTGTGTTAGAAGAAGTTAATTCCAAAAAATTAAATACAATTACAAATATTTTAGAGAGTTACAAAGGCTCTAAACCTCTTGAATTTACAATTTTCGATATAAAGGAAAAAGTTCAATTAAACATGCCAAGCCGTTCGAGAAAAATAAATATCACCAATGAGCTTCTTGCTACGCTCGAAAAAGAAGAATTGAGTTTTACATTGAATTAGTTTTATTTTCGCGCACATGAGAAAATAATATTTACTTATTTTCTCATTGTTATATCTTTCTCTTTTCTCTCAAAAAGAAAAAAACCCGACTTCTGAATACTATTTTCTGATAGAATATGTTTACGGCAATATACTAAAATTCCAAAAAAATTAAAACTCTTGGGAGTGGACTACATCTGCTTTTTATTCTTTCTTATCTATTCATACTATAACTGAGTATTCTAGGGCTCACACTCATTTTTAAGTAGTCAATTCTCTAAATAAACTTTCGAGATTTTTATTAACAGTATTTAATTGAAGTATTTTCAATCCTTGATTTTGAGCAAAATCAAAAACCTCTGGTCTCATATCTACCTTAGTATCAAAAGTTAATTTCCAAGTAAAATCAAACGTATTTATAGCAGACTTTAAATTTGGCAATCGCCGCACAAACTGCTCTTCAATTCGCAAATCAAACTCCACTTCAATAACTTGATTCGTGTTTTTTTTCAATTCTACTAAAGACGTATCTGCTACAATACTCCCATTATTAATTAAAATTACACGGTCACAAATGGCTTCAACCTCTTGCATAATATGTGTAGAAAACAAAATAGTTTTATCTAATGCTACTTCCTTAATTAAATTTCTGATTTCAATCAATTGATTAGGATCTAACCCTGACGTAGGCTCATCTAAAATAAGAACCTCTGGATTATGTAACATGGCAGAAGCCAATCCTACGCGCTGCTGAAACCCTTTCGATAGTTCCTTTATTTTTTTATGTAATTCTGACGTCAGGCTAACTTTACCAATGATCTCAGCAACTTTATTCTTATCAACGCTATGAACTTCCGCACAAAAATTCAAATACTCTTTAACATACATTTCCAAATACAAAGGATTGTGTTCAGGTAGATACCCAATCATTTTCTTTGTTGTATTAGAATTGTCTAATACAGAAACATCGTTCACCAACACTTCTCCACCATCTGGTTTTATATACCCATTAATAATTTTCATTGTAGTAGATTTTCCTGCACCATTAGGCCCTAAAAATCCAACAATCTCTCCTTTTTCAATCGTAAAATTGATTTCCTTTAAAGCCTTTTGAGTTCCGTATGTTTTACTAATATTTTGTACCGAAATTGACATAAATGCAAATATAAAGTTTCTAAATTGATAACGTTGTATTAATCCAATTGGTATTTTCAAGGCCAAATATAACTATCGGCCGAATTTAGAAATTGGTGATGGGTTTTTATTTTTTTTTTAAGACCTTTGCAACAATAAAATAACTAAATCGTTTAGCTAGTAGAGTCATGTTTTTTTAAATAGCCTTACATAAAACATTTTTAAAAATGAGTTGTTTACGCTTACTGTGTGCTGTTTTT
>TARA_B110000037_G_scaffold21289_2_pt1 | contig 16433 bp, 15 predicted proteins | sample TARA_B110000037 | Tara Oceans TARA_B110000037 (sample SAMEA4397196) | marine metagenome | biome: Polar Biome; feature: [MIX] marine epipelagic wind mixed layer (ENVO:01000061); material: water (ENVO:00002006), including particulate matter (ENVO:01000060) such as... | depth 10-100 m
ATAAAATTTCATCATTCATTTTATAAGCAATAAACAATGGGGTGTCAATGGGAACAGATACGGAAAAGTTGCTATTATAATCATATAAATTAATGTATTTCTTATAAGTTGGAATATTTACAATATCTTTTAGCCAAACACCTGTCCATTTTCCTGTAGAAATGGCACCCCCACCCCAAGGAAGTCCCATTGTTTTTTCAATATCGTTTAACTCACTTCTTCTATTACCAGCACATTGAATAGTGGTTGTAATTTCACTATTTTTTAAATGAATAATGTTATCGTATTTGAAAAGTCCGTTGTTAATAACTAAACGATAAGAATCAATGTCAATGTCGGGAACAGGGTGATGATTTCTTGTAAACCAGTCTTTTTCAGGTGTGGTATAATTATTCAGTATACACGATTTCTTTAATTCGGCATTATAGGGTTCGTCTTTATGTACAATTTGATGTTTATTCTCTCTAATGGGTTCATTTTCATATTCACTTTCAAAATCTTCTTTTTTATAATCTTTTAATTCACCTATCTCATACTTTTTTAATAGATCCAAAACATAGTTGGTTTGATGTTGTTTGTATGTATTCCAATATATATCGATAGGTCCACCGATTCCCATTAAAATTTGTTCTTTTCCACCGGGATGTGCGTCTATAAAATTTGTAATATCGTACACTTTATTTTTATAACTAACCCACGCGTCATTTTGTGTATTATGGTTATTTACTTCTTCTTCGGTATAATATTGCTTTTTATCATATCGAATAAACCCAATACTTGATAGTAATATACTGCTCGTAGGAATTATGAACTGTCTTGCTTGAAACATTGTTAGTTTATAATGGTTATTTATCCTTTTTATAGTTTTTTCAATTTTAATAATTGTTGGCTATTGTTTTTTATACTCACTGTGGAATAGTGTAGCATTTGTGATTATTTTACGTTTATCTTTTTTGACAGGTTTTTTACTAACCCTCATAGTAAATACGATTGACAACAAGAATAATATAATTAGAATAATTCTGGACAATGGGAATTTTTCACCTTCTAAAAAATAACCAATTCCAAATGCGATAAATATTTGCGAATATTGTAACATAGAGAATAATATCGGTTCTAAATGATTATCTGCAGCATAAGTCAATGACATACCAATATAACAAGTGGAAATAAACACCCCAATCATTTTAATAATATTATAGTGGTTAAATGAACCTAATAATTTTCTATTAGTAAAGAAGATACCTGTAACGATAGTAAGCATTGTTGTAAATGCAACGGCGGTAGATATAAATATTTCTTCATGTGGATTTTTATCAGTTATATACTGGGGTAATTTGATGACATTATATGCATTCATAATATTATATAAAATAACACCCATTGTGCCTAAGAAAAAACTAGGGTTAATATTTTTAAATGCTACGGATATAGGGTTTTTATAAATTAAACCAATCAGTAAAACTGACAGAGTTATACCGAGTATTTGTGATCCATTCATTGGGTCGCTATTCAAAAGGGAGTTGCCTATAATTATAAAAGCAGGGGCCATCATTTTAATAACAATAGCAAACGATACTGGAAGTAATTTAAATCCCAAAAATAACCCCCCGGTTTTAATAATATTTGCGAAATTTGTAATTAGAAATTTCGGTTCCACTAATTGCTTAATAAATGTCATACTCATTTGTTCTCTTACACTTAATATTATAAAACTAACTACGGCATAAACCATATATGCTAACAACACGTTTATAAGAGGATGTAACTCTATATTTTTAACAAATAATCCTTCGCTAGAAAATAGGACAATACCTATTATTTCTAATACAGAGTATAATATTGTTGGGTTCATATATATATATCACTAATATAAATTGATATATAACAATATATATTTATATTATTATATATTACCAAATAAACAAATGGATATAATTAGAGATTATAAAGCATTGGCAATTGTTAGCAACGTTAGACAAGGTGAAATGATTAAAGAATTAATCCAAAAAAATAAAGAATTAGAAAGATTAAAGGAAATAACAGAAAAATGCGTACCCGGTATGATACAAATATACGATTTTGTGAAAGAATATCAAGAAGTGCAGTGCGAAGAGCCCCCTAATGGAGTTGATGATGGTTCGGGTGATTATGATGATTATTTATATATTCAAAATTTATTGATACCGTTGGAAAAATTATTGAACACAGTGTTGGAAGGGGTAGGGGATAAGGGTATTGATGGCACCCCTTCCTGAAGTCAGGTCAGGTGCAACCAAACTACAGTCTGGCAATATCTTAATAATTATAATAGTTTAATATATTAATGAATAATACTACAAAAACAGATATAAAAGGTTCGACGCCGACATCAAATGATTACAAAACAAATACAGCCAAGTTTATGGCGGCAAAAATGTTAGACTGGTTGTGGATATTTAGAATATTTATTTTAGTCGGTATCACCATTTTCACAATTGGACAAATCGCAGGCACCCCTGACGGAGAGTATGCGGCATATATATGGTTTACTATTGGACTGATGGCAACGTGGATTGTTTCATTAAGAATTGCTGCGACCAGTGATAATGAGAAAAATACAACAGGTGACCAAAAGGAAAGTTTTATCTCAAGAGTAGTTCGGGGTGCAGTTATTATGTTACCCAACATAGGCACATTAGTTCCATTAGTTCTTATGGTATTTATATCTGGTAAAATAAGATCAGTATTAGAAACAGATTATGCCAATTTACCAAGCAAATACTTTTGGTTCAATAAATTTGTGTTTTTCTTAATCGTTTTACAACTCTTTATATTAGATAAATTTTATGATACTGAAAATAGAAGTGCCGTATTAGAAGGAACCGCCAGCAATTCTAGAAGTATTTATTTGGCTTGTTTAATATTATTTTCGGTATTATCCTCTGCGGCTGCTGTAGAATTATATGTTATTACAACCTCATTTATTACAGATGGGTGATAAAAAATCGGAATGTTAATCCACATTTATTTCCACTAGTCCATATACCCGATATCTTTAAAATAACATTAACTTCATTTGTTTTGTCACAAATCTTATAATTTTCATATTCATTTATTACCTTAATTGTATGCAAATCCAATTGCTGAGATATTTGTAAATCATTTTCAAACTTATTTAATTCAACATAATCGGAAAGCAACACTGTTTCAATTTGTTTTAACATTTCAATACATTCACTATTTTTAGTATCATGTAAATAACATTTAATTTTATTAAAATAATCTTCGTGTTTTGTTATTTTAAGGTTTATTAATAAAAATATACCATTAAGTGTTACATTTTTAGTAGAATACAAAAGTCTATAAAAATCACCACCATTTAAAATATTATTCTTAGTTTTATCTAAAAAAAATATTCCATTTATATCAAAATCTTTAATCGGTAATACTAAATGCATAACTTATATAATATACAAATTACATTTAAGTGTTATTTGTTTGTATAGTTGATCGAATTATGTAAAGTAATGATAAATCGTCAAATGTTATATCAGGTACAGTATCTATTTTTTCAAGAACATCTTGACTTTCTTTAATTACCTGTAACATGCTTTGTTTTCGTAGATTTATATATCTTTTCCATAAATTAACAATATTTGGGTGCGTTTCTTTGTAGCCTTCAAATTTAACCAGTACATCATTTAAACTGCTATCCATTATATTTATATCTTTTAAGTATTTAAATAAAGATACAAAGATTATTTATGAAGTTTTTTGAAAACCGTTTTGAAGAATATTTAGAAAGTCATCATAAAAATTCTTTACACCCATCTTTAGAAAAGCATTTTTCAAAATTAGATATTAATGATAATTTGATAATTTATGGTGCCCCGGGTATAGGAAAGTATACTCAAGCCCTTCGTTATATTGAAAGATATAGTCCAACAAATTTAAAATACGAGCGAAAAATGAATATATCTTTATCAAAGGAAAAAAACTATATATTTAAAATTAGTGATATCCATTTTGAAATAGATATGGGTTTGTTAGGTTGTAATGCACGTATATTATGGAATGAAATATATAAATCGATAGTTGATATTGTAAAGGCGCGTCCAGGTCATAAAGGTATCATACTTTGTAAAAATTTTAATACAATTCATAATGAATTATTGGATACATTTTATAGTTATATGCAAACACGTGAAGATAATATAATTAAGTTATCGTATATTTTAATAACTGAATCATATAGTTTTATTCCTAATAATATATCAAATCGCTGTATACTCATACCGATAAGGCGTCCGTCAGTGTCATCTTATAAAAGATGTTTAAATATTAAAAATATAGATCCAACGTGCGTTACAAATATAAAATTATTAAAAGGTGGCATTTTTGATACACCAAATAATAAATATATTATAGAAATCAAGGACAGTATTAAAAATTACAAGGACATTGATTTTCTAACATTACGCGAATGTATTTACAATCTTTTTATCTATCAACAAGATATTCCTAATAATATTTGGTTACTTTTTGAATTTCTTTCAAATGAGAATATCGATGCAGATAAATTTGTTTTATTCTTTAAGGTGCTAGTTAATTTTTTTAAACTATATAATAATAATTATAGACCAATATACCATTTAGAAAGATTAATCTATAATTTAATCAGTATTATACATGAACTATCTTGATGCTATTAAACAATTAAATTTAAATCATACATTTACACAAAAAGAATTAAAATTGTCTTATTACAAATTGGCATTAAAATATCATCCAGATAAAAACAGGGCAAAAGACGCAGAAGAGAACTTTAAAAAAATATGCGAAGCGTATGATTATTTGCTTTGTCATAAAAAAGATGATTGTTCGGACAAATCATATATTTCATTAATTACTCATTTATTGCGATCAACTTGTCCAAATATTGATATTACCAATGAAACGATTGAATCTACAATCAATACTATCTTTAATTCTTGTAAAAAAGCACTTATAAAAATATTTAACAATATTGATAAAACAACAGCAATAAAATTCTATATTTTTATTACTACCAATAATGAAATTTTAAATATCGAACAAAGTACGCTAAAAGAATTACACAAGATTATTAATAGTAAGGATGAAATAAACCAAACGTGTATATTGCACCCGTCTATAGATGAAATATTAAACGATTCTGTTTTTAAACTTAACATACTTGATAAGATATTCTATGTTCCTCTTTGGCATTCCGAAATAATATACGATTTATCAGGAAAGGATATCGTAGTGTATTCAATTCCGGAGCTACCTAAAAATACATCTATAGATAATAATAATAATATGCATATTAATATTGAAGAGTCTATCGTAAGCATCTTAAAAAACAAGAAGGTATCGATCCAACTTGGAGAGATAATACTAGATATTCCTTCAACAGATATAAAAATTATCAATTATCAAATATATACCCTGTATAATAAAGGATTACTTGCAACAAACCATGAAAACATATTCGATTCAGAAAAAAGAATGGATATAATTATACATTTAACACTATATTAAATAACTTTTATTTATTAGTTATTTAATAATTTGGAATAAGAACATTTTTTAAATTAAACCTTATACAACTTATTCGTTTGCTGAAGCCTCCTTCTTTTTTCTGCGGACAACCTTCTTCTTCGACTTAACTACCACCGCTTCATCACTCACCTCTGCACTCACCTCTGCGCTCACTTCCGCACTCACCTCTGCAACAATGTCAGTGGGTACATCATTTTCTTCCTTTGTTTCAACAGTATCTTCATCGTCACTTACAACATCATCATCACTGTCGTCAACAATATGACAAACACCCGTACCAAGCAATCGGACGGGCGCTCTAACCTGTGCCTGAATTAGTTTCCACGTAACACCGAATCGACCACCTGCCATCCAAATTCCACCACATTGGATGAGTCCTTTAATATGAGATTTGCTAGGAACAATATCAACTGGTGTATTATCTCCCTGAGGGGTTTCTCCATCTTCAGTCGGCGGAAGGAAAAGCGCCTTTCCCTTCATATCATATAGTTCAACCTTAAAATCACCCTCCCAACAGGGGATTTGCAACTTCAAATTTGGATCACGGGTAAAATCTTCCTCTCCCGTATCCTTGTTCTTTGGATACCTCAAAATAGGGTACATCATTGCCTCCGCAACCTCCTTGCTAAGCTTTGTCTTACCAAACCATTCCTTAGACTTTTCACTTGCTGCTGCATTAAGAATCTTTTCCTGGAGCGCCTTAAGTTTATCACAAAATCGAGAGATATTTTCTGACTTATCATTTTCAAATACAAGAGACGCGTCATAAGATACCCGCCCAGAGGCTTCGTCAACGCGTTCATTAACACCCCACGTAAACATAAGAGGGACACTAATAACAATGGGTGATCCATTTAAAGTAAGTTGAACCTTTTTTCCACCACGAGTGTCAGTCTTGGCTGCGGAAAAGGCCACATTAGAAGGGGAGAAGGTCTTGCTGGTAACGATTAATTCACTGGGAGTACTCATGATTGCTTGATATCTATATTTATAGAGATTGGCTTTAAATCAATTTTTTGAAATTTAGATAAATTAAATCTGCATTATAACTGTATACAACGAATGGTAGAAAATAACAACTTTTCCACATTAATATAATATGCAAAATAGTTTAAATTTTAATATACACTATATAATAATGAATATGTCACCTGGCTCATTTTTAAAGAAACACATCTATGATAAACTTCCCCCTACAAGCAATAAAAGGAAATGCAAAATTAGTGCGGAAGAATTTAAAATCCCATCATATAGAGCTTACAATACATTTATTGATATAAACTATAATATTCCTCAACTAAAAAGCATTGCACGTTATTATAAACAAAAGGTTACGGGAAATAAAAACGAACTTAACACAAGATTGTATAATTTTTTTAAATATTCATTTTATGCAACACGTTTACAAAAAACATGGAAAAACTATTTACGTTATAAATATCATTTATTGCACGGGCCAGCCGTTAATAAAAGAAATGTTTGTAATAATATTACTGACTTTTTATCATTTGATGACATAAATAGAATACCATATTCACAATTTTTCAGTTACAAGGATAAGGATGGTTTCACTTATGGTTTTAATATAAAATCATTTTACAACCTATTAAAAAATGAGACAGAATCAAAAAATCCTTATAATCGTCAATTGATACAAAGTGATATTAAATCACAATTTATAAAGTTATTAAAATACGGAAAACTTTTAAAAGAAAACCTTGTTATAAGCATTAACCAGGATTTAAATAAATTAAGCATTACTCAACAAATTTCATTCAAGGCACAAAGAATATTTCAAAAAATCGATAGTTTTGGACACATTACTGATACGAATTGGTTTCTTCAATTAAATAAGGATCAATTAATCAAATTAATAAGAGAACTTATTGATATCTGGGATTATAGAGCATCATTGACACACCAAACCAAAATTCAGATTTGTCCACCAAATGGAAACCCGTTTTTTGGACTTAATATACCATCTTTATCTATACAAAACATCCCAACTATTCAAATTAATATATTAAATATTTTTGATCAAATGATTAACAATTCCCCTGATCAAAGCAATCAATCGTTGGGCGCATTTTATATTCTTGGTGCGTTAACATTGGTAAGTTGTCCAGCGGCAGAAAGTATGCCTTGGTTATATGATTCTTTTCATCACAATTAATAACCATATAATCGATATATCCTCCCTTATTTACCACGGTAGAGATAAGATAATCGAGTATGAGTGTGTGTTTGATTGCCCTTCAGGATAAATTATCGGTATTTTAGAACATGGTATAATTATCCCGATTGATATTTATTATTAAACCACCAATGCTTTAAAACAATTAATCTTATAAACAACTTAAAAAATAAATACACTTATAGTTTATAATGCCAAAGAAAGATAAGACCGCAACCAAGACCGCAACCAAGACCGCAACCAAGACCGACGCACCTACACCCGCTGCCCCCGTCGCACAATCTGTTGTAAGTGCTGTTCCCGAAGAAACCGTAGTTTCTCTGGGAGATTCTTTTACCGAACTACTTGGACATCTCCAGACCTTGCGCACACAACTTACAAGTGTTACGGGACAGGTTCGCACACTACAAAAGAGAGCAGATCGTGAGTTAAAGAATGCTCTGAAGGCTAGTAAGAAGGCAAAGCGTGCTAAGGGAAATCGCGCCCCAAGTGGGTTCGTAAAGCCTACTAAAATTAGTTTAGAATTGGCAACGTTTCTTGGCAAGGCAAAGGGAACTGAGATGGCACGTACAGAGGTGACCCGCGAGATTAACGGGTACATTCGTGCGCATAATCTCCAGGATCCTAAGAATGGGCGCATTATTCTTGCCGATGTTAAACTCCGAAAGTTGTTGAAACTTAACAAGAGTGACGAGCTTACTTATTTTAATCTTCAGCGTTACATGAGTCCGCATTTCGAAAAGAAAAATGCGAAACTTGCGGAGGCAAACTAAAAATCAAACAACATATAAATAATATTTAACTCTATAATTGTTAATTATTATTAAATTAATTTATGAAAACAAATCCCTGTTTAGATAACAACTTTTTAATTTTGTGATAGTTTAAATACTTATTTCGTATGACAAAATAGTCAATCGTATTTAAAACTTTTTTTGAATTAATATTGTATATATTTATTACTTTGTGTAAACAATCTAGTTCGTCCTTTGTAATTTTATTATTTTTATATAACCATTTTATAAAACCGTCATTATCATTATCATTAGATAACTTATATTTGTTTAAACTTTCTAGATTATCGAATATATTTGATTTTTCTTTAATATTATAATCCGTACCAGAAAAGCAACATAATTCTTGGAACTCAGTAAAAGATACTTCTAGACTTTTTAATATTTCATCTAACTCATATAACATAACATTATGGTTTGCGCCACTAAAATATTTTAAAATTCTAGGACACCCATAAACAAATAAATCAGTATCCTCCGTCAAACAAGCATATGCCTTTTTCTCTAATACTAAAGCTGCACATAATTCATCTGCTTCGCCCTCTGCTGTTCGGTACATTATACCATAACTATCAAATAAATTTTTAACGTTTTCTAAATCTTTTTTTGTAAAGGAAGCACATTTAAATTTCAAGGCAGTTATTTGTTTTTTTATTGTTGTGTTATCTTTATCACTTTCAAGATCCCGTGACAAATTAGTAAGTAACTCTTTGTTTTGTTTTTTTATATATTTCCTTTGTTGCAGTGCCTCCGTTTTTTCTTGTGGTTTTATTGTTCCATCAAATATAAAGAGTGGATGAATATCATAATGTCGCATAATTGAGCACATTAAATAAAAGTTTTCTAAAATATTGTCCATCGCGGCATACCTATACATGTAAATATTTGCATCAACAACAATGCGCTTCCCTTCTAAATGTTTTAAATTTATCCGATTTATACCATCCGTGTTTAAACCTTGCATTAGCGTGTTCAATAGTCTTACTCCCATTTTGGTTAAAGTTAAAACAATAATCCGTTAAACATATTATTTCAATTTATTACTCTGTCTCTACAATCGTCATCCGCATTGTATTAAATAAAATACTCTCATTATTTGGGACCCTTTGTTTTTTTAAACGAGTTAATAATTTTGATGTATCATTTATACTTTTCAAAAAATTATTTGTTTTATAGTTTGAATGAATAAAATGATACAGTTTAGTAAAATTACTCTTTGTTTCATCAAATGCAAACATATTAGTGTTATTCGTTTTACACCATTTTAAAAAATCACCCACGTTAAATAAAAACACACACTTTAAAATATAGTAGGCAAATATATTTGTTTTTTCTTTATATAACATTTTTCTCGTCTTTTTACTAATATCCGTATCTTCGTGTAAATTTGTGTATGTTAACCCCATAAAATGCAATATTTTTACCATTTGTATTAAAGAAAATAATCTCTCAAATGATAAACAATATTCAGAATAAATTAGAAAATCTTCAATATTCTCTCCATTTGGAAGATTATATGCTGTAAATATGCTATTCATAAAACAAGCCCAAAATTCACAATATGACTCGTTTAAATTCATTGTACTCGAAATGGGAAACAACCCCTTTACCTTATTTGATAATATTGTCCCACCATACCAATCTAAACCTAAAGTATGAAACGACTCATGTATAAACACTTTAAATATTTCTTCTTTTCTATAAATAATAATCTCTCCGTTTTCTGGACATCTGTGAGTAAATGCCGTATTTGCATTATTTGAATCTAATATAGTTAAATTACTCGTCGGTAACTCCTTTTTAAACGATGTTAAATAACTAATCACCTTCAATGTTTTGGAACACTTTGATTTGGTAAAAGGAAAAATAAACACTAACCACATAATCATCTTTTTTACTATAGCATCAATCTTATCTATATTATTAAATAATTCATCTTCCATTATATAAAAAGAAAATGAGACCTCTCGATTAAATATTTTACATTTATAACTTACTTCACCCATTAAATTCGTCTTAATATGTTGCTGGATTTGTTTCGGGAAAAAATAACCATCTGCTATATTTATACCATTCATATTAAATACCTCTCTTACGTTTTTATAAAATACCGGTGAATTCCAAATATCAACCATTTTCCTCTCCGCAACAACTATTTTATGATACATATATTTTAAAATCGTATCATATGATCTTTGTTCAGATTTTGTTTTCTTTTTATAAAAATGCGGAAAATAATTCATCAGTAATCGCATTATTATTTCAGAGTCTTCCAAAAACTTCATATTAATATATTCGTATATTATTCTTTTCGCTTTATATAATTAAATTTAAGCATTGATGTTTTACCAATAATGATATCTACAGTCTTTAATAATCTTAGAAACACGTTTTGTTGTACATATGGTATAGAATGTTTTAAACATACCTTTTTAATCAAAGGCATTGCGTGTCTATATTGGAGCATACTTAGGTCGGGAAATATATGATGTTCTATTTGATAATTTAACCACCCGTGTAAAAAATCTATTATGTCATTTCCTGCACTATAATTTGTGGATGAGATAATTTGTCTTAAATAGAACTCTCCTGATTTGGGCTTCACGTGTGTATCAAAACGATACAAATCATCACCGCTATGATTAGGTACAATAATAATAAACGAATATATGTTGGTTGTAATCTCTGCCAATAGTAAATTGCAGTAAATATTACTTAGTGATATATCATAATTTAAAAGATAACCAGTACATACAAAAAGCGAGGGTACCAACATAAACATAACAAAACAGTAGGGTAATAACACATTTTTTAAAAGACCATTCATCCAGGGACGATAATCAGTAACCCATGTCATTACTGTGAAATATCGATAATATCCTTGTTTTTGTACTATATCATACTCGCTCTTATTATTAAGTCTCAGTTTATTTAAACAATAATATTTATACGTATTCGGTGCATAATATACCCACTTCCAAAAACAAGCTACCAGTATAATAAATAACCTTTTTATATAAAAAGGTATATTGCTTTTTCTAAAAAACATTAGATTTTCTTCAAGTAGGTCGGGATCCTTTTCTTCGCCCAAATAATAATGATGAAGATTATTATGTTCTATATTCCATGCTTCTACCAACCACCAATCAAACCAATCTACAATTCTTCTGTAAATCGTTTTAATCCCAAATGTTTTCCTGTGAAAGTTAACATACTTATTATTATCATATCCCCCGTGACAAACATGGTGTCCTATCATCGTCCATCTCGCAAAAATTCCAAGAGATAGGAAAAACCAACTAAATACAAAGTATGGGTTTAGAGGTAAAGTTATTAAACCCATCCAATAAAAAAAATGACTACTATTATAAATCATCCAAAAATGATTAGAGGATTCCTTTTTGGGGATTTTTTCTAATTCTGAACGCACATTTTCAATATCCCTTTTTAATTCAATATAATCTATGAGCATTGTTAGTTTATAAATGTTGGTATTTCTATTATATTTACTTAAATAGTATTATTCTATTTATTAATGTAATTATATTATTTAAGGGGGTGACTATGTTTATGGTCTATTCATACATCTTCATACTATACACCCTATCCCCGTAATTATAGACTTCCCGTACTCCCTCACAAATGCTTACCTCGGGTATAACCAACGTCATGTCGCCCCTTGTCCGCAACTCCAATCGTGTTCCATCGGGTGCCTCGCGCAGAGTGCTAATAGGCTCCAATAAGTCCTTCCACCGCACACCCTTCCACAACTTCCTGTCCAAGTTCTTAAGTTTTCCCGCTATCTGGGGGACATTGGTAGCGGGTGGCGTCTCGAAAGGCGGTGATACCAACCAAATGAGTTTTATACCGTCGATGGCATTGAATTCGATGAAAGAAAAGACATCCGCGATGCGATTGGCGAGGCCTATGGAGCAGTCGGGGGACAGTGACCTTGTCATCGCGTAGGATTTGACGTCGGCTACTGTCCAGTAAGCAACGTCCTTTAATGTAAATGATATAACTTCATCGTCGTTATTGCGAATTTTATCCGAATTTTTTTCTTTTACACTTGCGTACTCATCACCCATCGTAAATAAATACATTATTTTATATGTCTTATAGTATATTCAATTTAAAGACTAAAATAATAATTAACTATAAATGCAAGAAATAGAAACAGTTGAAAATGAAATCACCAAAACAGAATTAAATTCAGATCCTTTGGTAGTGACATATGATAATTTATTAACAAAAGAAGATTGTGATCATTTTATTAATATATCCAAGGACTCGTTAAAAAGGGCACTGGTTAGTGAAGACAATAAGGGTGTTGAATCTCAAGGAAGAACGGGACAAAATACTTGGATTGCCCACGATCACGATGATATTACAAAACGAGTTGGAGAGAAAATAGCAACTATTGTTGGATTACCATTAGAAAATGCAGAGAAATATCAAATTATTTATTATAATAAATCACAAGAATATAGAAAACATTTTGATAGTTGGGTTCATAATGGTAGTGAAAAAACACTTAGATGTATGAAATATGGTGGGGCACGTCTAAAAACGGCATTGTGTTATTTAAATGATGTTAAGAAAGGCGGGGGGACAAAAATGACTAAATTGGATTTAACAGTAGAACCTAAAAAGGGTAAGTTACTTGTCTTTCAAAATACACTTAGCCATGATGACCATACTAGACATTCTCTTTCAGAACATGCTGGTTTACCCGTTGAAGATGGAGAGAAATTCGCCTTTAATTTGTGGTTTAAAGAGTGTAATAGTAAAAGATTATATAATGATTTTAACCCAGATTATTATAAAAATACTGTACAAAAAGATATAGAAATAACCGAAAAAAAGGAACCAATAGAAGCAAATGAATCTGAGTTTATTTTAAATTTAGAAGATAGTATTAGTGCGAAGGATATTATAAGTATTACTAATAATGTGGAATTAAATAATAATAAAAGGCGTTCAGGATGGTTACAACTTAGTAAATATCCTAAAATAGCGGAATTAATAAAAGATAAACTAAATGTAGATGCCGAATATTGTGAAAATATAAATGTTGTTGAATATCCAGCTGGGGATTCACACGGTCCATTTCACGATGCCTACGATTTAAAAAGTGATAAAGGGAAAAAATATACCACAAAATATGGACAACGACTTTTTACAGTGACACTCTTTTTATCAGATAATTTGGAGGTTGAGTTTCCAGAACAGGATCTTCGTGTCGGCTATTCTCCTGGCGATTGTTTAATGTATAGAAACGTTATTGAAAACAGTGATACGCGAAATGTAAAAATGGAACATACTATAAGAAATAAAAGCAAAACCCCTGGACTACTTGCTAATATTTATGTACGAAATAAAAATAAAAATGGAGAGAAACCCATTATTAAAATAACGGAATCAACAGAAACAACTGAACCAAAGGAATCAACAGAAACAACAAGCAAGGTACAACTTAAAATAACAGAATTCGAGAGTTATACAAAAACACTGGAAGATGTTCTAACAAAAGTTGGAAATAATGAGATCACTTCTTCTTGGAATGGACATAAAAGTTTCAAATATAATTTTAAAGGTGACTTTGAATTATTTAAACAAGATGTGTTGGAGTATAAAAAATTAAAGGAGGAATTACCAAATAAAAGTTGTTTAATTGAAGATAATTTAAGTAAAACATATATTTTGGACCCCAAATTACCATTAGCAATAGTTAACAATGTTTTGGAACCATCTGTTTTGGAAGTATTTAAAAAGTATTATAAGCGAACAATAGATAGCAAAACTTGGGTTTTGGGAGATAGACAATCAAATAGATATAAAGCACATAATGAACCAATGTCTCGCTTTTTACATTATGAGTGTTTGCCATTAATAGAGAGAATTGTTGGAAAATCAATGAAACCAACATATACCTATTTATCAGCATATGTCAAGGGGGCAGATTTACCACCACATACGGATAGACCTGATTGTGAATATACAGTATCTTTCGTAGTAGATAAACCAGAAGGAAGCAATTGGAATATATATGTACATAAGCCACAACAACCAGTAAAACATAAGGGAAGATATGATGAAAAGCCACCGATTGAAGAATGTGAAGCGGTAGATTGTGATGCAGGCGGTTTAATGATATTCCAAGGAACAGATCACATACATTTTAGAGAGAAATTGGAACATGAATACTATAATGTATTATTGCTGCATTATTGTTCTGTTTAATTAAATTAACATTTTATAAACCGTATATGATTCGTAATTTCTATTATTATTTATTATATTTAAAAATAAATAATGAAAAATTTAATTTATGAACTATTTAGTGGAGTTGGATTTTGTAACCAATTATTCTCTCTAGAAACGGCTATTTATTTGGCTAATATTTCAAATAGAAAACTTATTTTATTAATAAAAAATCCATTATGCCATTGTGGTAGTTCTTCGTGGGATTATGGAACAATAATGGATTTTTTTAGCGATAATTATTTAAAATATTTACCTAATGGTATAGAAGTACATTATGGTGCGGTACCGGAAAAATATACAGACATATTGAGTGATGATGAAAAAACAAACAATCTATTATTTGGAAATAATTTTTCACAAATAGGATTCGTAGACAAGGACATATTTACACTACATAGTAATAATATTAATAATAGCGTCATCCATAAGTTTTTAAATGGTAGAAAATTATATATTCTTGATGTATCCACATGGTCACATGAGTATATTTACCTAACGGAATCAAATGCTTCCAGGTGTTTTTCCAATTTTTTAACATCCACTAATAATTATCAGTTAATGTCAAATATATGCGAATCCTTGACTTATTTACATGAATCATTTTATTGTATTTTTAATCAATTGTTATATCCTGATAATTACATCGGAATTCATTTTAGATTTGGTGATGCTAGATTGTCAACCAATCTTGTAAATTCACGCGGCAATGACAATATTCAACACGTTCTAGAAATAATAGAAAAACATAATGATTGTAATAAAGAAATTATAATTATGTCGGACAGAAAAGACACCTTATATTTGGCGAAAATCAATAAAAATCTTAAAGCTAATATTACCTTTACGGAAGATATAATAGAAAGCATAGATTTGGACAAATATTTTCCAAATATTACTAATAAATCGGTAGTTCAATTTCTATTACATAAATATATCTGCGAAAAGGCAAACGTATTTATTGGTTATGAAGGTAGTACAGTGTCAAATCATATTCATTATATTAATTATATTCGAAATAAACCATATCAATATTATACGCACAAAGATATTGTTCATAAACCAGAGGAATGTTCATGGTTTCTTAATGGTGTTCATGGTGGAGGAATAGGCTGGAAATTATTTTTTCCGGATAATATATTTTTGAATAAGCTAAAAATAATTACCCTTACCAATGATGGTTATAAACATTTAACTGATAATTTGTTAATTTCTATGAAGAAAATAGGTATAGAAAAATCGTTAAAAATATATTGTATTGGTAATGAATCGTATTCCTATTTTAAAAATAAGTATTGTTTTAATGAGGTAGAGCAAGTAGACGCAAATGATTCCTATTTAAATAATTGGGTAGAATACAAGGCATGTCAGAACAAGGATGAAATTGGAAAAAAACAATGGGCATCCATTACCTCCTATAAAATATATGCTATCCACAATGAATTGAAATCTGACAATGATGTTATATTCATTGATGGAGATATTGTCTTTGAAAAAGATCCATTTAAATATATGTTGGACTCTCTGGAACCAGAGACGGAATTGTTAATTCAAAATGATCACCAAGATGCGGAAAATCCCAACATGTGTACTGGATTTTTCTGGATGAAGTCAAA
>TARA_B110000037_G_scaffold132466_1_pt1 | contig 16429 bp, 11 predicted proteins | sample TARA_B110000037 | Tara Oceans TARA_B110000037 (sample SAMEA4397196) | marine metagenome | biome: Polar Biome; feature: [MIX] marine epipelagic wind mixed layer (ENVO:01000061); material: water (ENVO:00002006), including particulate matter (ENVO:01000060) such as... | depth 10-100 m
AAGTATGTTGGTTATCAAACCAGGATATAACGAATCAGTTGTTAACGAATCAGTAAGTAAAGAAGCAATGGGAATTGCCGGATTTACTGGTACTCGTGGTAATGCCGTACAAAAATTTATTGATGATTACCATTTAGATGCAAAAAAACTTTATAAGTTTGTATCTAAAGGAAAATTATCTGATAGAATGGATTTTGTAACTGCATTAGCTGGAAAGCCTGGTAACAAATACCAAGGTAAGATAGTAGGTATGTTTGGTGAATCAATAGAAGAAGATAAAAACCAAATTACCAAAGTAAAAAAACAATCAGGTAAATCTGAAGTTAAATTTTACGATATACTTTCTAAGGTAGAAAAAAAACTTGGTAGTAAATACAATACATTCTTAGATAAATCATTAAAAGATTTCAAACAAAACCCTTCCAAATATAAAACAAATGCTGATAAGGAAGAAAAACTATTTCAATTATCATAATGATAAAACTTTCAGATATACTCAATGAAGGAAAGGTAGTGATACAATCTACTGATAATAAATCCGATTTACCATCGGTATTTCCTGACTTTATGATAACGGGTGGTAGACAAACATATAGTGGGCAGCCTGTAATTCAATTCATTCCTAAAAAATCAGTTGAGTTAGATAAGATAGAAAAATTAGGTGATACATCAAAAGATGATATAACTAAACAATTAGCTAAGTACGCTGAAAAGAAAACTAAATTAAAATTCAAACCAATGTATAACTACGAAGGTGCTGGATATGGAATTCTTTTAGATATTGATTTTATCGTAAAAAAAATATCATAACCAACTAAGTTATTTAAAAAAAGGAGAATGAGTAAAAGATTACCAATTGTTTCTATTCAAGTAAGAAAGGGAGATATAAACAGAGCACTCAAGATGTTCAAACGAAGAAGTATGGATTCTGGTCATCTTATGGAATTGAGAGAAAGAAGATACTACAAAAAACCCACAACTATTCGTAGAAGAGAAAAGCAATTGGCAGTTAGAGAACAACAAAAACAAACCATACTTGATAAACAGGGTAGTGGTGATACTAAAGCAAAACTTTATACTAAAAAGCCCAAGAAACAGAGGAATTTAGATAAAAAGGATAAAAGAAACGATAAAAGAGATTAATATCTTACGTTTAATTATATTTTAACATACTTATTACTAATAATCCACCATTAATGTGGATTTACTATATTGGTTTATGAATACCCACGAATATCTTATGTAGGGTAACCCAAACAAACCGATTTTTTTAATTTTCTATTGGAAATCCCAAATATTTTCACAAACACAAATAAATCGAAAGGTAAATTATGGCAAACTCAAATTTGTTAAAAGAAGCTATCGCTGATGCAAAAGCCGTTAGAGCTACTGCAATAGCAAACGCTAAAATCGCTTTAGAAGAAGCGTTCACACCTCGTTTACAATCTATTCTATCTCAGAAGTTAACTCAAGAAATTGAAGAAGCTGATGAAGATAAAGAAGAAGTTGAAGAAAGCGAAGTAGTAGAAGCAACTGAAACAGTAACCGAAGAAGAAGAAGCAGTTGAAGAAACTGTAACTGAAGAAGAAGAAGCTGAAGAAGGTGAAGAAGTATCTGAAGAAACTGTAACTGAAGATGAATCAGAAGAAGAAGCTGCTGAAGAAGTAGAAGAATCTCATGATGAAGAATCAGAAGAAGTATCTGAAGAAGAATCTGAAGAAGAATCTGAAGAAGTAGAAGCTGAAGAAGAAGTAGAAGAAACTATGGAATCTGAAGAAGAAGCTGATGAAGATGAACTAGATTTAGAATCTATCATTAGAGAACTTGAAGAAGAACTTGATGATGAAGAATCTGAAGAAGTATCTGATATCGCATCTGATGAAATCGAATCACACGAAGATGAACACCACGCTGAGGAAGCTGCTGAAGAAGTAGAAGAATCAGAAGAAGGTGAATCAGAAGAAGGTGAAGAAGTTTCTGAAGAAAACGAAGAAGAATTCGAAGAAGAATTGGATGAAGAAATCAACTTAGACGAAATCCTAAAAGAAATGGGATACGGAGAAGATGAAGAATCTGAAGAAGAAGTTTCAGAAGAAGATGATAGTGAATTGGATGAAGCAAAAGCTGAACTAGAAGAAGCTATGACAACAATCAAATCATTAAAATCTACAATCAACGAAGTAAATTTATTAAACGCTAAATTACTTTACACTAACAAATTATTCCGTTCTTATGACTTGAACAACGATCAAAAAATGAAAGTTGTTGAAACATTAGATAGAACTAAGAATGTTAGAGAAGTAAAATTAGTATTTAGTACACTTGCGGAATCACTTAAAATAGGTGGTACATCAAGAAAAACAAAACAAACCGCGAAATTAACTGAATCATTCGCATCAAAAGTTGTTGCAAGTACTGCTCCTTCTAAAGAAGTAATTACTGAATCAACTAACACGATGGCTGATAGATTCAAACAATTAGCAAATATTAAATAATTTTAACCCAAAAAAAGGAAAATAAAAATGGCAAATTTTGATTTATCTAAATTAATGGAAGGAAAGAACCCACAGCAAGTTATGCTAGCAGAGACTAGAGAACTTAAAGGTAAATGGGAACAAACTGGACTTCTTGAAGGTTTAGCAGACAGAGAGCAATCTCAAATTTCGGTTCTTTTAGAGAACCAAGCAAAACAATTACTAGACGAAGCAACTGCAACAGGAACTTCAGCTGGTAATGAAGAGTGGAGTGGCGTAGCCCTTCCACTAGTAAGACGTATCTTCGGAGAAATAGCTTCGAAAGAATTCGTTAGTGTACAACCAATGAACTTACCATCTGGACTAATCTTTTATCTAGATTTTAAATATGGTACGGCTCAAGCAGGAAAAGGTGGATTCAACGGAAAATCACTTTTCGGTGGAACTGGTTCGGACTTAGGTTCAACTGATTCAGCTGTAAACGGTTTATACGGTGAAGGTAGATTTGGATATACTTCAAATCAATCATCTACTGATATCGCTAATGCGGATTTAACAATAACATCAGCTTCATGGGCAGATGTGAACTTTGATAGTTCATTATCAGCTTCAGTTGTAGATGGTTCACTTGCAAAAATATCTTTCGCAAGTTCTGGATTAACTAGACCTGATTTAGATGGTGTACGTTCATTCCATATCTCAGCTTCAGATTTCGCTACGGCAGATGCATTCTTCCCAGCACATTCTAAAGTTTCAGGAGCTAACGCAATTTTCTTCGGAAAAACTGCAGGATTATTGTTCGCAGATGACTTAACAGTTAAATATTCTGAAGCTCCAGTAGAAGCTAACAGAGGTGATTTTGAAGATAACACTCCAGGAACACCAGCTGATATCGGAATTCCAGAAGTAGATTTAGAATTAAAGTCTGAAGCAATTGTTGCTAAGACTAGAAAACTAAAGGCTGTATGGACTCCTGAATTAGCTCAAGATTTAAATGCATACCACAGTATTGATGCAGAAGCTGAATTAACTTCAATGTTATCAGAGTACATCTCATTAGAGATTGACCTTGAAATCCTTGATATGTTAAAAGCTAACGCGTTAACAACTGAATACTGGTCTGTAACTTTAGGTGAAGAGTATGATTCAGCTAGTACTGCATGGGTAGCAGGTGGAAACTCTGCCGCTTATACTAAGAACTCTTGGTTCCAGACTCTTGGTGCGAAACTTAACAAAGTTTCAAACAAGATTCACCAATTGACACTTAGAGGTGGAGCTAACTTCGTTGTTGCTTCTCCAGATGTATGTACAATTTTAGAATCAATCCCAGGATTTACAGTTTCAGCTGATAAAGATGCTACATCTTTCGCAGCCGGTGTAACTACTATTGGTTCTATCGCAAACAGATACACAATCTACAAGAATCCTTATATGACTTCTAACGAAATCTTATTAGGATTTAAAGGAAGTAATTTCCTTGAGACTGGTGCTGTTTACGCTCCTTACGTACCGTTAATTATGACTCCGTTGGTTTATGACCCAACAAACTTTACACCACGTAGAGGAGTTATGACTAGATACGCTAAGAAGATGGTAAGACCAGAATTTTACGGAAAAGTATACGTTAAAGATTTAGCTAACCTATAATCGGTTAATTAAGTTTTAAACTTATTTTTAAGTAGAATACTTAGGTATTTATAAATTAGAGGGATTCCGTAAAAGGTTTCCCTCTTTTTTTGTCTAAACACCTTTAATTTTCTTTTCCAATATTTATAAGTGTATAACTGAATAATAAGGAAAAACTATAATATGTCTCAAGCAAGAATTTGGACCGGTTCATCATCATTTACTTCAGGATCATCAACTCCATTCGGAACATTTGATTCTGATGCACAATTTCAAAGTGATGCTCCAAAAGTAGCATCATGGTGTGCTAAAAGATTGGGATACCCAATCATAGATGTTGAATTAGAAGGAGATAACTTCTTCGCAGTATTCGAGGAATCGGTATCTGAGTATTCAGCACAGGTAAATCAATTTAATATAAGAAACAACCTCGGTGCACTCGAAGGTCAATCAACAAGTACAAATTTCAGCGGTCAATCGGTACAAGGTTCTGAATTAATGAATGTGGTTGCTATCTCAGAAGCATATGGTAATCAAGCAAATGTAGGTGGTAGAGCTGATATAAAAAGTGGTTCTATTGATGCAAAACATGGAGTACAAGATTATGATTTACAAGCTCTATGGGGTGATGTATCCGAAAGTGGAAAACGAATTGATATAACTAAAGTATTTCATGAAGCTTCACCAGCTATCCAAAGATTCTTTGACCCTTACTCAGTAAGTGGACAGGGAACTCTTAATTTAATTGATGAATTTGGATTTGGTTCATTCTCACCAGCGGCACAATTTATTATGATGCCACTATATGAAGATTTGTTAAGAATACAACAAATTGAAATGAATGACCAGATTAGAAAATCTGCTCATACCTTTAATATAGTAAATAATAAACTACAAGTATTTCCAATACCAGAAAAAAATTACACATATCACTTTGAATATCAAGTGGTAGATGATGTTAAAGTAAAAGCGGCAATAATAAATCCTAATGTAGTATCTGATTACTCAAATATAGGATATAATTTTGCAGAATACCTTAACATCAATGATGTAGGTAAGCAATGGATTAGAAAATACACACTTGCACTCGCAAAAGAAATGTTAGGAGCAGTTAGAGAAAAATACTCATCAGTTCCAATACCAGGTTCAGAAGTTTCCTTAGATGGAGCACAGTTACGTTCTGAGGCACAAACAGAAAAAGATAACTTAATTGAACAACTGAGAGAAAATTTAAATGAAGTAAGTAAACCCAAACGAATGGAAAATGAAGCAGCAATGGTTGAACAACAACAAACTGTTATGAATAAAGTTCCATTAGCAATTTTTATAGGATAAAGTTATGCCAAAGTTTTTCAACGCAAAGGATATTGATTTTATAAAAACTATCTCAGAAGAGGTGGTGGATTATGTAGTAGAACAGGCAGTAACTTTATTTAAGATATCTGTTGGTGAAACAACAACCAACTTATATGGTGAATCTTTAGGAAAAGTTTGGAGAGCACCTTCTACAATGATGGCTATTGTAGAGAGAGAACCAATGAATGTTGTATATGAAGGATTTGGTGCAGATAGAGCTGGAACAATTGAGTTTAGATTTAACAGAGAGAGATTGAGAGAAACCTCATACGCAGTTCCAAAGGTTAGAAATGTAAACGGAGCACTTGTACCAACAGAAGCTATACAAAATCTAACTGCAGGTTATCCTGAGATTGGTGATGTTATGTTATTTGATGGAATTTATTATGAAATTGATAATGTAAAAGAACCACAATGGATTGGTGGTTCACCTGAAGTTTATGATAAAGCCTCAAATACATTTGAAAGTACAAGTAATCAATTAATAGTTGCTGGAATAATGGTAAGGAAATCTCAAGTACAAATAGATGAAAGAACAATATAATGGCAGTAGACCCTTTAAAAAATGTTCCTTTAAATAGAGGAACTCAGTTAAAAAGAGAAGGTAATGAACTTGGAAAAGGAGTTCGACTTTATGATGTAGATTTGGCAATAGCCGAACACATGATAGATACGGTTGTACCATCTGTCGAAGTATTTCGAGAAAAAGTTAAAGTTCCTGTTTTATATGGTAATCCTGAAAGATGGACATCTGTACAAAAGAAGGGATATTTAAAAGACAAGAACGGACAATTGCAAATTCCTCTTATAATGTTTAAGAGAAATTCAATTGAACGAGATGAGACAATGTCATCTACAATGAATCGACATGTATCATATCCATCAGTATCAATGTATTCAAAAAAACATAGATACGATAAGTTTTCAGCAATGACTGGTGTTCAAAAACCAGTAGAGATATTTGATGTTGTAATGCCAGATTATGTTACCGTTTCGTATGAAGTAATAATATGGACTGATTTTACAGAACATATGAATAAAATTGTAGAAGCATTTCAATATGCTACAGATGAATATTGGGGAGATAAGAGTGGATTTAAATTTAGAACAAAAATAGATTCATTTGATAATACTACTGAGGTTGGGGAAGGTTCTCAGCGAGTTGTTCGTACAACATTCACTATGTTAGTAAATGCATATCTTTTACCAGAACAATTTAACAATGAATCAACTCATAGGAAATCACTTACACCTAAAAAGGTTGTTTGGGGGTTAGAAACTGATTTAACAGGATTAGGGGGAGGAAATTCTACTAATTCTGCAACAAAACAAAAAATGTATAACGAATATTCAGATATAATTGATTTTATGTCAATTCGTGGTTCTAAACAAACCACATTCGTAGATGCAGATAGTGTAAAACTAACATCAGTAGATTTACCAAAATTACCACCTGAATTAATTGGAGTATTCAATACAGATGATTGGTTTAGAGTATATGTTAATGGGATATTCGTTGCAAACACAAAATATACATACGAAGAGATAGGAACAGAGATACATTTTAACTTTAGTACAGGTTCGATAGCAGAGGGAGGAGCATATCCAGATGATTTAGTAGCTACTTCAACTGAATTGGGTTATATTCTAGCTGGTACAGATGAAATTGGTATAACAGGTAAATTTATAGAACTATAATCATGGCACTAAAAGATTTAGAAAATATATTAAAACAAGTACATGAGCCAGATGAGTATAAACTCGTTGCACATGATATGAATCATAGTGTATATTGGATATGGAAATTGGAAAATGCAAAATTAAAAGATTTAGATAAAAATTTAAGAGTTTTTAGACCCGAACACGCACGTTTTGATATATTTATAAACGGACAGTATATTTTAGAAAATGATTATGATTTTGAAATCCCTGGTAAAGATATTTGGGTGAAATTCAAAAAATCAAATTTTGGATATACTCTAGTAACTTCGGATGATATAAAAATTGAAGGTGATATACAAGTAAGCTAATGAGTAGTAAGAAAAAACCAAATATTATAACTCCTTTCAATGATAGGGAAAGGTTTAAGAATTTGATACAAGAGATAATAAATGATACAACCATTTTTACTCATGTACCGGATTCTATATCTTTAGTTGGTGTCTTATTTACAATAACACTTTCAAACAAAAAATTTGTTTATGAGGAAGTAAAAGTAGATGCATTATCAGATTATGTAGATGTTTACTTACAAGGAATCAAAAAAACTTCAACGTTATACTCAGTTACGGATAATGGTTCAGATATAATAATACAAACCAATGAAACTATATGTGCTGATCCCTCATCTATTGTGAAGGAAGATTTTGTAGTTAAAGGTAAGATAGTAACGAGATAGTATGGCAACATTAATTCAAAGTAAACAGATACAAGGTGTAGTAACAGCATCGGTAATCCAAGGGGATTTTACCGTTGGTGGTGGAGGTTCGGTTAACTTATCCGATGCATCTGGTGTTAGTGGTTCATTTAGTGGTTCATATCAAGGTGATGGTTCTCTATTAACTGGAATATCATATAGTAATCTTACAAACCTACCAACTCTTTTTAGTGGTTCAACTCAAGTTGATATAACTCAAACTGATGGGTTTACTGCGTTTAGTTCATCTATTGCAACATCACTTAGTTCAGTTGATACAGATGACCAAACTCTTTCATTCAATCAAGCAAGTAAAATATTAACAATAGGAGATGGAAACTCTGTTGATTTATCAACTCTAGGTGGTGGTGGTGGTGGAGGTTCTTCTATATGGACTATAAGCAGTGGTGTATATAAAGTAAGTGCAGATTTAGAAGTAACTGGATCAATTACTGCAACTTCATTTACAGGTTCGATTGATTATTCCAATCTTATAAGTGTACCTTCATTAATTAGTGGAAGTGCACAACTATTTACAGATTTAGATTCAAGATACGAATTAAGTGGAGCAGGTGGTGGAGATGTAACACACCTTAATACATTTACATCTTCAATTCAAACCGAAGTTGATGCAATTTCTGCAACAACATCCTCTTATTTAACTCAAACTCCAGCCGGAACAATTAGTGGTTCATCTCAAGTAGATTATGATGTACTAACAGGTGGTAAGGGATTACTTAGTGGATCTCATTCAGATGTAGGTTCATTAAACACGTTTACATCTTCAATTCAAACTGAAGTTGATGGTTTAAGTTCGGTAACATCATCTTATTTAACTTCAAGTGGTTCGGTTGATTATGTAGATATAACATCTATACCAAGTGGATTAATAAGTGGTTCGGAACAAATATTAGGTGGAACTGGAATCCTTAGTGGTTCTCATAGTGATTTATCTTCATTAAATACATTTACATCATCATACTCTACTGATTCATCATCATTTGATACGAGAATTAGTAATATTGGTGACCATGCTAATGTAGAACACATAAATACCTTTACTTCATCTGCAAGTGATAGGTTATTAAATATAGAAGCAGCAACTGGTTCTTACTTAACAAGTGAAACCGATTCTCAAACACTATCCATTGATGGTAATGACCTTACTATTAGTAGTGGTAATACAATTACAATACCAGGAACAACAATACCTGTTGGAACAATAAGTGGTTCGGAACAAATAACTGATTTAGGATTTATTTCTTCATCACATTCAGATGTAACTAATTTAAATACATTTACTTCATCAATACAAACCGAAGTAGATGCAATATCATCTGCAACTTCATCTTACTTAACACAAACTCCATCAGGAACTATTAGTGGTTCGGAGCAAGTAGATTTTGATGTAGTAACTGGTGGTAAAGGAATACTTAGTGGTTCTAAAACTGATATTGATTCTTTAAATACATTTACTTCATCAATACAAACTGAATTAGATGCAATATCAGCAGCAACTTCATCATATTTAACTTCTGAAACAGATTCTCAAACACTTTCTATAAGTGGAGACCAATTAACAATATCAAGTGGTAATGTTGTAACGATACCAACTGGTTCGGAATTACCAAGTGGTTTAGTTTCTTCATCAATCCAAGTATTGGGAGGAACTGGAATCCTTAGTGGTTCTCATTCAGATGTAACTCATTTAAATACATTTACAAGTTCAGTACAAACTGAAATAGATGGTTTAAGTTCAGTAACTTCATCTTATTTAACAGAGATACCAGCAGGAACACTAAGTGGTAGTGAACAATTACCAAGTGGGTTAGTTTCGAGCTCAGTTCAAGTTTTAGGTGGAACTGGAATCCTTAGTGGTTCTCATAGTGATTTAACATCATTAAATGCGTATACTCAATCAAATGATATTAGTATTAGTAACATTGAGAACACTACATCTTCATTAGAACAGAGAGTAGAGCAGATTGAATCAAATACTGGTTCTTATGATTCACAAGTATTAGGACTTAATGATTCGTTAAATACATTTAGTTCATCAATACAAACAGAAGTAGATGGATTATCAACATTCACTGGTTCAATACAAACAGAACTTGATGCATTAAGTGCAGCAACTTCATCTTATTTAACAAGTGAAACTGATTCACAAACATTATCTATTGATGGTAACGAACTTACAATATCAAGTGGTAATGCAATTACATTACCATCAACATCAATACCAAGTGGAACGATTAGTGGTTCATCACAACTTACATCATCATATGATAACAGATATGTAATAAATCAAGCACCAACTGCAACATTTACAAACCATACTACTAATTTTAATACAAATTTAGCAACTAGTGGTAAAACAATGGTTAGTATGAGTGTTTCTGATTCAGAAAGTAACTCACCATTCTCAGCATCACTAAGTGGTACTGATGGTTCATCTTTTGATTTAGTTTATAGTAACGCGGCATCAAGTTCTATTGGAATTCATGCTGGTAGTAACTTATCTGCACAAACTTATAGTTATAATGTATCTATATTTGATTCATTTGGTAAATCTACAACTGAAAGTAGAACACTTGAGGTAACACAAGCAGATACAGGTACTTTAAATGGAGATACTACTTCTTATATTATAGAATCTGCTAATAATGGAGCTACAATTAGAGATGTATCTGGTTTCGGAGGAGGAAACGCATCACAAGTAAGTGTATCGTACTCACCAAACTATGGTTCACAAACACTCGCATCATTTACATCATCAAATCCAGCGGTATTGATTGATTCAAGTGGTAATTTAACAATGGGACTTGCTTTAAGAGGTTCATCAACTGGAAGTGGAGATACTATTGTATCTAATATATCATTTACTGACCAATACTCAAATGTTGGAAATTCTAATGTAACAATAAACGTATTTGCAAATAATCATCCAAGTGCATCACTTAGTGATATTAGTGGAGATTTAAATATAAATGAAGCAACAAGTGGAACTGATTTAGTAAATGTAACAATAACTGATACAGAATCGGATACTCCATTCTCATCATCATTAAGTGGTACTCATGCTTCATCATTTCAATTACAATATAACAATTCAAACTCATCATCAATTGATATTCAAGCAGCAAGTGATTTAATTGCACAAACTTATAGTTACACACTTGATATTTTTGATAATTTTGGAAAAACATCATCGTATGCCAGAACATTAACAATTGCAGATTCGGATGTTGGTACTTTAGGTACTAATGGTACGTTCTATATAATAGAATCAGCAACAAGTGGTAACACAATACGATTAAATTCAAATGGTAGAACAGGAACACAAGGAGATTTAACAGTTTCTTACTCACCAAACCAAGGTTCACAGACTTGTTCGGAATTTACTTCATCAAACGCATTAATTGCAGTTAACTCAAGTGGTAATTTATCAGTTGGTAGTAATATAAGTGGAAGTAGTGAAACAAGTGGTGATACTATTACTTCAAATATAACATTCGCTGACCAATATGGTAATGTTGGTAGTGGAAGTATATCTGTAAACGTAACAACTAACAATGCACCTGATATTGTATTTAGTAATTCATCAAGATTGAATACAAACCAAGCAACTGGTTCAAGTGGAACATTAACAACACTATCATTTAGTGATACTGAATCCGATTCTGTTGATTATGCTAACTTATCATTCACAGATTCATCAGGTCAGTTAACGGCAACACAAAATTCAAACACATGGTTAGTAACTGCTAACTCACAACTAAGTGCATCGAACTATACGTTTTCTGCGGCTATTGAAGATGAACATCACTTTAGAACAAACACAGAATCACATACAATTACGATTGCACAATCAGTTACCGGTAGTTTAGCTGGAGATACTTCGGTATATATTATAGAATCAGCAGAAAGTGAAAGTGTATATAGAGATGCATCCGGATTTAATAATGGAAACGCAGCACAAGTGAGTGTAACATACTCCCCATCACATGGTTCACCTGTTGTACAACAATATACATCTTCAAGAGAAGGGGTAACTATTGATTCAAGTGGTAATTTAACTGCAGGATATCACTTTAGTGGTTCGGTAATCAATACAGATTATACAAGTACGGCAATTGCAACTGATTCTACAAATAGTACATTATATGGTAAATCACTTCATTCACATGGATTGAAAATAGTACAAGGAGCGGCAATTAGTGACCAATCTGCAGTTCCAGATTTATTTACTGAAAAAGTAGCTCAAGTTGTTAAGTTAATGATTACAGGTTCTGGTGCAGATATCGATGATGTTGCACAAGCAAATATGATTGGAACACTTAAAGGTGAATTAGGAACATGGCATCAAAATCTCCCTACCGCTCAAAGAGTACTTAGGGGAGCAGGAACAGATTATACTACAAATCCATTGAATGATTCAAACTATTCAAGTTATTCAGGATTACAAAGCTTTCAAGATTCACATTCAACTAAGGATATGATTTGGTATCTTAGTTCTACTGCAGCAAGTGGTAGTGGAGATGCTGATATTACTGAAGTTGTTGAACATTTAATGCACACAATACATTCTTATGGTGTAAGAGGTGGTGTTGAAGGTTCAGTAAATGGATTATCTTGGATTCCTGGTATGGATTCCGATTGGAAAACTCGTGAATTGTTCCTTGCATTTAAACAAGCAGTAGATAATAGTGTATTTAGTTTAACTGATTATGGTGATGAAGATTATAATACTGCTGACACATTTGAATTGGCAGTAATAGAATATCTTTACTTATTAAACTTTAATATGTGGGAATATTCTTCTTTATGGGATAGTGGTTCATTATCTCCAGAATGGAATGATAATTCAAGAACACCATCAGGTATTCAAACAAATAATGCATTAGGATATGCATTATATAACAAATATATTAAACCTGTTTTAACTAAACCATCATTATCTTCTTTAAGAAGTATATTCCAAGATGGTGATGTTGGTAACCCAGCAATAGCAGGTTCATCAGGATATACTCCTGAAGTTGGAAGTTCACTTATCTCTAAGATAACATTTAATGACCAATATGGAAATATTGGTATTGGTTCAGTAACGGCAACCGTATTTGGTAATCAAGCACCAGCTGCATCCTTTACTGCAACTTCAAATTATGAATCGGATAACGCAACAAATGGTTCAACTGCAGGAACATTAAGTTTATCTGATACTGAAAGTGATAATCCATTGGTAGTAACATTAAGTGGTACTCATGCTTCAAGTTTCCAAGTAAGTGGAACTAATATACAATCAAATACTACTTTATCAGCGGGAACTTACACAATTAACATAACTGTAACAGATAGTTATTCAGAATCCGTAACTTTATCAAACCAAACAATTACAGTAACTCAATCTCAAGATTTTGGTAAAATTTACATTTACTATTCTAATTATGGTTCTGATGCAGGGTTTTCGGGTAATTATAATGGTTTAATGGGAGCTGATACTGTAAATAGTGATACTCCACCTGAAGTAACTGCTTATACAGGAAATACAGCATCACCATATTACAAATTTAAAGCAGGTGATATAGGAAGTACAAGTATTAGTTTAGCTGGTAGTAAAAATGCAACATTAGCCGCAGTAGTTAGTGGTTCAAACTTAAATTCAGCAATATCTGCTTCGGCAGCTGCAATGAGTTGGGCAAATGGAGTACAATCATTAATATTATTTCCAAGTGGTTCTGATATGGGAGGAATTCCATCATCTATGACAGATGGGTTTGGAGGAAGTACAACAGGACAATATGTTTTAGTAGAATATGCTGATGGAACAAGTGCACCTTTAGGGGCAACGAATTCAATGTTACATTCAATTCAATTAGATTCAGCACTACATGGATATTCTGAGTGGTTCGTGTTAGGAGCAAAAGCACAAAACTCAGCATCAACAATGAGATTAAAAGTATTAGCAGTTTCTGGTTCATTAGGAGCTTTTTAATATTAAAATATTTATATAATAGAAAAAGGAAAGAAATAGATGCCAAGTATTAGTTCGAAATTACAGTTAACCTCCGCAGCGATATCCGCGAATACGGCCCTAGCCGATATTCAAAGAATAAAGGGCGCATTTAAGGTCTATACTTCTACTACATTGAATTCAACATCTGTTAACTATTTTTCTAACGGACAGATAGTATTTGTTGAAGATAGTGGTTCTTTATATAAAGCCAACGTAACATTAGCTGATTATGTAAGTACATTTTCAGATTCTGTTGCTTTTTCTGAGTTTTCATTCAATAGTGGTTCATTTATGAGTGGTTCATTCGATGGTGTGAATATATTAACATTATTCGGACAAAATCTACAAGGTTCAGACCAAATATCAATGTCAATCGATTTATCTGCACTAACTGGTTCTGCTGGTGGTGGAGGAGGAGCAACTTGGGTAGGTGATTTATTAGATGTATCTACTGCTTCATTAGATGATGGAGATGTTCTAGCATGGAATGCTTCGGCAAACTCATGGCAACCAACAAATGTATCCGGAACAGGAGATATTTCAGCAGTATTTGCCGGAGATGGTTTAAGTGGAGGTGGAACACAAGGTTCAGTATCACTAGATGTGAACGCAGGAGATGGAATTCTATTAAATACAGCTGGTGTAAATGTAAATACAGGCTCTGCTCACTTTGTGGGTGGTGTACAAAAAGTAGAAATAGATGGTGATACTTTTTAATTAAATTAATCACTAACATTAAAAATATAATCTATACTTATAGGTATGGAAATTAAACTTCTCTATATAGAGAAATAATAAGTAGGTGCAGATGCACCGTTGAACAATCAGTTACATTTCATAAACAATAAAATAAAGGTTTTCGTTAAAAAAATAATATAAACTTAATTTAACAAAAAAAAAAACAAATGGCACAAATAATTAAACACAAAAGAGGTAATCTTGAAGGATTGGCTTCAGCAACAACACGAGCAGGTGAACTGTTGGTTGTTACTGGTTCAACCGGTCTTGGAACGATTGCCAATGGTGATAGTTTAGTCTTTGTTGGTATTGATGGTTCAACAGCAACTCCTGTAAATAAAATTTTACAAGGAACAAGTGTACCTAATTTAACAGGAGTAGCATACAACACACACGTTGATGGTATTCCTTTCTTCGATACCGATGATCAAAAATTATACATCTTAAATAAGGGTGGAAACATCGAGGTAAAAGCAACTCCTCAAACAGGTGGTTCAGGTCTTGTATCTGGTTCATCTCAAGTAGTATTACAATCCGCTGATAAAACAGGATTTACAGGAGCTACTTCAATCACAACATTAGGTACAATTGCTACCGGTGTATGGAATGGTACTGCAATCGCAAATGCTAATTTAGCAAACGATGGTATTACTATCGATGGAGCTGATATTTCATTAGGTGGTTCAGTAACTACTTTACAATTAGGTTCAACTTCCTCAACTGCACTTGCTGGAGATACTACTACTATAAGTGGTGGTCAAGCATCAGCAATAACTGCGAATACTGCGAAAACTGGAATAACTTCTGGTCAAGCATCTGCAATAACTGCGAATACTGCTAAAATTAGTTATAATAGTGCTGCAAGTACTAAATTAGCTACGATAGAAGAAGGAGCAGAAGTAAATGTAGTGGATAGTGTAGCAGGTAAAACTGGTGCAATATCATTGGTTAAAGGAGATGTTGGTTTAGGAAATGTTGATAACGAAAGTAAATCAACAATGTTCTCAGCAGCTGCATTAACTGGTAACTCAACTGCAGTAACACAAGCAGATAATGATAACTCTACTAAAATAGCAACAACTGCTTATGTACAGAGAGAAGTATCTGATTTACTAGGTGGAGCACCTGCAGCATTCGATACATTGTTAGAAATTTCTGCAAGTATTGCAAATGGTGATAGTGATGTAGTTTCTTTAACTACAACAGTAGGAACAAAATTAGCAAAAGCAAGTAACTTATCTGATTTAGCAGATGCTGGAACAGCACGAACTAACTTAGGTGTAGATGCTGCTGGAACTGATAACTCAACTAACGTAACATTAGCTGGTTCATTAGATTATTTAACAATTAGTGGTCAAGCAATTACATTAGGTGCAATTACTAACGATGATTTAGCTGGTTCAATAACAAACGCTAAATTAGTAAGTTCAGCAATTACAATTGATGGTTCATCTGTATCACTTGGTGGTTCAGTAACAACTTTACAACTAGGTACAAGTGGAACAACTGCTTTAGCTGGAAATACTACAACTATAAGTGGAGGACAGGCTTCTGCAATTACTGCGAATACTGCTAAAATTAGTTATAGTAGTGCTGCAAGTACTAAACTTGGAACAATAGAAGGAAGTGCAGATGTAACAGACACTGCTAACGTAACTGCGGCTGGAGCCTTAATGGATTCAGAAGTAACTAACTTAGCCGCTGTAAAAGCATTTGATGGTTCAGATTATTTAGCAAGTTCAGTAACAACTATATCAAGTGGACAGGCTTCTGCAATTACTGCGAATACTGCAAAAACCGGAA
>TARA_B110000037_G_scaffold221177_1_pt1 | contig 16429 bp, 15 predicted proteins | sample TARA_B110000037 | Tara Oceans TARA_B110000037 (sample SAMEA4397196) | marine metagenome | biome: Polar Biome; feature: [MIX] marine epipelagic wind mixed layer (ENVO:01000061); material: water (ENVO:00002006), including particulate matter (ENVO:01000060) such as... | depth 10-100 m
CCCCAAAACGGGCAGGTTAGAGGGGGCATGAAATCCATGCAGATATGCGCCCCTCGTGATTGGGTCAGCCAAAGCCTCAAAATCAGGGAGGCCACCCCCAAATTTGATTGAGAAGGTGCAGAGACCCGCACTCATTGCAAACATGGAGGTGTGCTGCAAAAGCGCTGCCTCGTTTAGCGGATGACGAAGGCGGCGCGGGCTTGGGCTTCTTTGAGGGGGAGGCCGGGTTTGACGCCGGGGCGGGTGTGGCCGGTGTGGGTGAGCCAGGCGGGGGAAAGGTGGCTTTGGCGGGACTTGTAGAATTTCACGAGGTCGGCGGGGAGCTCGGGGAGGGGCTTGTCGAAGAGACCTTGGTAGATGGCGCCGGCCATGATGCGGTGGCCGAGGGCGTTGATGTGGACGCCGTCGTTGGAGAGGGTGTAGTCGGGCTTGCTTTTGCGAGCCGCGGTCATGTGGTGGTTGATGGGGGTGTGGACGTCGATGACGTCGGTCACCTGGGGTTTGAGCGAGAGGATCCACTGGGCGTAGCGGGCGATGACGTCGCGGTCATAGTGCTTGTAAATGTTGCGCCAGGAGAAGACGGGTGCGCCGAGATCGACGGCGTTCTTTTTGGCGCCGGGGGCTTGGACGTCGAAGGGAGGAGGGGTGATGAGGATGAGTTGGGCACCGCTGGCTTTGACTTTTTCGATGAGGCTTTGGATGCCTTTTTGGTAGGCGACGAAGCGGTCGTCGGAGAAGGGGTGGTAGATGCCATCGTTCATGCCGTAGCAGGCGATGACGAGGTCGGGTTTGGTTTTGGCGAGGGCGCGGTCGAGGCGCTCGGTGACGTCGGGTCGTGGGAAGGGGTGGCCGGGTTCGGTGAGTCCGGTGACGCCCTCGGAGCCGAGGCCGATGGGGATGACTTCGGGAGTGTGTCCCTGAAGGTGAAGGGCGGCTTGCAGGTCGGTGACGAAGTCGCGGGAATTGGTGATGGAGTCGCCGAGGAAGACGATGCGGTTGGCGGCGAGGACAGGGTGGGTGGGCTTTTTGACTTCCCAGACTTTTTCGAGGACGGGGACGAGTTTGGGGTCATGCTCGAGGAGTTGGGCACGACGGTGAGGGTAGAAGTCGTTCTCGTGAAAGTAGGCTTCGGTAGCTTCGGCGAAGTATTCCATCTGGTTGGACATGGCGTAGGTTTCGCCGTCGGAAATACGGTAGGGTTTCGCGGGATCGCCGGAACGTTTGACGAGGTGTTGGTAGGTGCCGGATTTTTTGGCAGCGTTAAAGGCGGCGAGGATGTCGGGATGGTCGTCGCCGAGAAGGTGGTTGTGGTAGGCATGGGCAAGTTCGTGGAGGACGAAGTTGGGCATGCGGCGGGTTTCCTTTTCGAAGTCGTGGATGCCGGTGAATTGAATGGATTTGGCGAGTTCGACAGGAAAGTTGTTGTCGTTCAGCCATCCGGAGCTGGGGTGATGGCAGGCGCCGCTTTGGCCATCAGGCGCGGGGGTGAAGAAGAGGGGGACTTTTTTGAGAGAGGCGACGGCGGGTGCGGGGACTCGGTCGATGATGGCTTGGAGTTGTTGATCGACGAGTTGAAGGGTGCGTTTCAGTTGTTCGGGATTGAGGTCTTTGTGGAGGAAGAGGCTCCAGCCGAGGTGTTTTTGGATGGCGTAGCCAGTGGGCGGGGGGAAGTTGGGGTGGCCGGCGACGCGGAGGTTGGCGGCGAGGACATCGCGAAGCTGGGTGAGGGAACGCGTTTGGTTGGGGTTGAGGGTGGCGAGGAAATCGGGGGCAGTGATGGCCTGGTAGGCTTCGAAGGGGGATTTGGAGTCGAGGCCAAGCTTCAGTGCGGGGTGGTTTGGCAGGCGGCGTTTCAGGAGGGAGATGGGCGATTTACCTTTCGCTTTTGGGCCTACTTTTTTTTTTCCTTCTGAAGGAGAGAGCGGACGAGGGCGGTTTGTTTGGCGTCGAGAACTTCCCAGCAGGCGAGGCCGTTGCCGACGAGTTCGTATTGGTCGAAGGTCCAGACGACCTTGCGGTCTTTGTCGAGTTCGACGATCTGGGGATTCTTATCGCCGGCGTGGCAGTTGCCGATGACGAGGTTGCCATTGGGGAGTTCTTGGAGGTCGGTGGTCCAGGCGAGTTCGATGTCGGTGCCGGGGATTTTTTTGGCCATTTCCCAGATGACTTTTTTGTCGGGTGAGACTTCGAGGATGGAGTTTCCGCTGCCGGAGGCGATAAGGGTGTTGCCATTCTTGAGGCGGATCGCTCCGAAGACGCGAGTGTTGGTGGGGTATTCCCAGACGATCTTGCCGGTGGGGTCATATTCGGTGACGACGCCGGGGTTTTCAGCGCAGGAAAGGTAGTGGCCGTTGGGGAGGATTTCGACCATGCGGGTTTGGTGGCGCCCGTCTTTGGGAAGGGGGATTTCCTTGGTGATCTTGCGGTCTTTGTCGAGGTGGACGATGCGGCCGAGGCCGCTTTCAGCGATCATGGTGTGGCCGTTGGCGAGGCGCTGGAAGGCGTGGACGCTGGCGTCTTTGGAGTCGTGCTTCCAAGTGATCTTGCGGTCGAGGGTGATCTCGGAGGTGACCGACCAGGAGTCGTGGAAGAGGATGTTTCCGTTGGGGAGGAGTTGGAGGTCGTGGTGACCGGTGTGGCCTCGCTCGGGGCCGCCGGTGTCGTATTTCCAGATAACGGAGCCGTCAGGTTCGCAAATGGCGAGGACGTTTTTTCCGTAGGAAGCGCCGACGATGATGAGGCGGTCTTCTTTGGCGAAGAGGGTGAAGGGGAGCAGGAGGAGTATGGCGATGAACTTCATGATGGAGGAGTATTCATACGAGATGTGTCGTGGCGATCTTTTGTGTTTGTGGGATCGTTTTTCTTGAGGGGTTTGATTAGGTTGAGAACGATGGGTGAAGTTTTGGGCATCACTCGCTGGTCACTGTGACTATTCAGTTGTGCTTCCATTGAGCGAAGATTGGGAATCTCGCCATACTCAAGGGTGTTTTTGATGGCGGCATCGAGGTTGCCTCATTCACCCTCTTCGCCAAAGAAGACCGACTTCGATCAAATCGGCCATGATCAAATTGCGGAAGTGGAATCAAAGATCACCCGGCGGCCCACGGGGAGCCTCCAAGAATCGCCAGAAGATGAGCAGGCAGGGCGTGCATTTTTTAGCCAAGCGCCAGTCTCACGCCGCGTGCCTTGTGCTCTGTCTCCTCGAACTCAGCGGCAGGGTCGGAATCGGCGACGATACCGGCGCCGACGTGGTAATCGAGTTGGCCGTTTTCGTGAATGAGGGTGCGGATGGCGATATTGAACTGGGATTCGCCATTGAAGCCAAGGTATCCAATGGCGCCAGTGTAGAGTCCGCGGGGAACGGATTCGAGTTCGGCGATAATTTCGGTGGCTCGTTTCTTGGGGGCGCCGGTGATCGAGCCGCCGGGGAAGCAGGCGGCAAGGGCGGAGAGGGGAGAGTGTTCGGGAGCGAGGGTGCCGCGAATGGTCGAGACAAGGTGGTGAACGTGCTGCAATTTTTCAAGCTGGAGCATGTCGGTGACTTGGACCGAGCCGAATTCGCAGACCTGGCCGAGGTCGTTGCGGAGGAGGTCGGTGATCATGACGAGCTCGGCGCGTTCCTTTTCGGAATACTGGAGGTCGAAGGCGGACTTGGAGTCGAGTTCGGGATCAGCGAAGCGGGGGCGGGTTCCTTTGATGGGGCGGGTCTCGATCTCCCGGCCGGAGAAACGCAGAAAGGTTTCGGGAGAGGACGAGAGGACTTCGCGTCCACTGAGGTTAAGGTAGGAGGCGGCGGGAGCGGGGGAGGAGTTGCGGAGCTTCTCGTAAAGAGAAAGGAGCCCCTCGGGAGCGTGGCATTTCGAGCGGAGACGTCGAGAAAGGTTCACTTGGTAGATGTCACCGGCGGCGATGTATTCCTTAATGGTTTTAACAGCGGTGAGGAAATCGGGGCGTTCCAGGGAATCCCGCCACGGGCCGAGGGCGAAATCGGGGGTGTGTTTTGGATCTTTGAGGGAGGAAGAAAGAGTTCCCGTTTCCCACCATTCGCCGGTTTGGTGATGGTAAATAAGGAGTTCGGGGTAGATGCCGAAGGTGTAGCGGCCATCATAGTCGACCCACCCGCAGGCTCCACCGGCTGGGAACCCATAATCGCGGGATGAGGGAGATTGGTGAGATTTGAGGGTGGATTGAAGGTTGAGGGGTTCTGAAATGTGGCCTTGGAGGATCTCGACGGGGCGGGCTCCGATGATGGAGATGGGCGGGGCGTGGTTGGTTGGGAGATTCCCGACGGTGTCAAAGAAGACGAGGCCAGGGAGGTGGGAGAGTCTGCGCGCCACTTCATCGGGCTCCGCTGATAGGGCAACGGGGCGGGGGATGAGATTTGAGGTGGCTTTCATGGGTGTGTAGGCCCGTTGACATGGAGCACGCGGCTGTTTAGACTCGGCTTCCTGATGAAGAATTCGCAACGGTCCCGCAAGCCCAATCTTGGAGTGTTCCATGTCTCCTGTTGGGTGTTGGGGCTGGTGGCTTTCATTCAAATGATGGCGGTGGGTGTGGCGATGGCTTTTCGTAGTCAACGCGCCCCGGAGTCTGAAGAGCGGATTGTGAAGGAATATGTGATGGTTCCGGCAGAGCGCCCCGCGCCCATCTCTGCGGCGGTTCCGAAGCCTAGGGGGGCTCCGATTGCGATGTTGGAAGATGAAGATTTGATGTCGAACATTGGGGCGGTGGCCGATGTGAGCGAGGACGAGATCTACAATACGGCTCCACCGGTATTGGACCCGATATTGGAAAGGCTATTGCAGGAAGCGAGCGAGGCTCGGATTCGAGGGGATCTTTATTTGGCGCACAATAAGTTGAGCGAGGCCCAGCTTCACGATCCAAAGAATCCCAATGTGCTCTATGGGATGGGTGCAAACTATGAGGAGTTTGGTGTATGGGATAAAGCGGCTCCTTTTTTTCTGGAGGTTTATCAAGCAGGGTTGATGAAAGCGGGGTCACTTTATGAAAAAGCGGCCATTAAGCTGGCCACTGGATCAAAGACGGATGTGAAAGATTTGGCGAAGTTGGGCTGGGGGCGGATGACGACCCCGGTACGCGATGCAAATGGAGAGAAGAGGACTTTGATTTTACCAGTTAAGGTGGCTCCGAGTCGTGATTTTGATCCGGATCTTTTTAATCCTGTGGTGCGTTTTTATGAGGAAGCCGATGGGCAGGTGTTCCCGGCGCTGATTCAGGAGGGGGGGGCTGACCACGGCAGCGAGTGGGTGACCGGGTTGAGGGACTGGAAAGATATCGATGGTGAGGAGATGGCGGAGATTTGGTACTATGTGCCCAATCAGGATCCCGCGACTGGATTACTTTTTGGTGAGCGTGAATTCCACGGGTTTGTGGCTGAGCTCTACTACGATGGTCGCTTGGTTGATATTTGCGCACAGCCCCGGACGCTGCTCCGAATTGGGGGAGGAAAGTCAACGGTTGAAGAATTGCAACGTGAATTTGACGAGCTGGATGGGTTGGATATTGACGATTTGACGGCTGGATCTTCTCTGTTACCCAAAAAGACGGATTAGAAACCAGTGTTGCCCAACGACGGTGAGTAAGCTATTTCCCGCTGCATCGACTGTGAGATGATGTCAGGAGGAACGCGCCAACCTGGAGACACTGTTGGGGGTTATCGGCTCCTCACTCCTGTGAGCGAGGGGCAGTTGACCCGTACATGGAAGGCTGAACAGATCTCGATGCAGCGACCGGTGGTTCTGGAGATGCTCAAGGTTCTCGTGACCCGTGACCCGGGAATCGTGGGTTCCTTTCTAGCCGATGTGAGAGCAAAGGCGCTGGTAAGTCATCCTGGAATCGGGTCCGTCTACGAGGCGGTGAACAATGACAAAGCGACATTCTTTGCCAGAGAGAAGCTTGAGGGAGACGATCTTGAAGCTCTTCATGATACAGGAAAAAAGATCACTCCGGTGGAGATCGTAAAGCTGCTGGGAAAAATTTCCGGAGCGATGATGTATCTTGAGAATGAGGGGATTGCGACTGTTGAGTATGGTCTTCATCATTTCATCATCAGCAGGAACCAGCAGGTCAGGTTGATGAATCTCGCGGTTGAAGGGCCGCGGGAGGGCCGGATTGATACGCGGGCGAAGCAGCTTTTGGGTGAATTTTTTGATGGGATGATCAAGCGCGGTTATCCGGGGGCAACACGAGTGAAATCCTTATGTGGTTTCATGGCTGATCTGGATCGCCCGGTCCCGCTGACTTGGAAGCAGATTTCAGATCTATCGCGACAGGTGCGTGAGCAGCTCGAAGGATTGGAACCGATTGAATCTCTGGTAGTGCGAGGGACTCCTTACAAGGTGAAGGAGCCAATCAAAATCCCGGCGACGGTTTGGGCTGTGCTCGGAGGGGTCGCCTTGATTGGTGTTGTGGTGCTTTTGCTGGCCCAGTCCCAGGACAAGAAAAAATCCGAGGAGGGCGAAGGAGCCGAGGCACCCAATCCATTTATTAAGATTCCCGCTGGTGAATATCATTTGAGCGATGGGCGGGTTATTGAGGTGCGGGAAGCTTTTGCAATAGGGCGTTCCGAGGTCACTTTGGCGCAATATAACGCCTTTCTTGAATTCCCGGACCACGCCAAATTTGAGCATCCCGAGCAGCCAGCTTCAAAAAAGGATCACCTTCCTGACGACTGGAAGGAGCTTTGGGCGTCTGCTGTCAAAGGGAATCTCTGGCGGAGGCGAAACATGTCCACGGACTGCCCGGTGATTGGAATTGATTGGTGGGATGCCTATGCCTACGCCAAGTGGAACCAAGGACGGCTGCCCACCATGGTCGAGTGGGAGGCGGCAGCCGACTTTCAGGGGGGGGCTTCCGAGGTTTCTGCTTGGGGTCCTGCGGATCAGTCCATTGCGGATATTACTGGTGCGGGTTTGATCGGAATGGCGGGCAATGTCCGTGAGTGGACACTCCAGTCCGAAATCAATCCTTCTTCCCCTCTGTCCCCCAAGAGTTTATTGCTGGTCGGAGCATCTTTCTCCGATCCGGCCGGGGGGGCTTCCGCGAGAGATTGGATTGATTCAAGGGACGAGCGACGAGATTCTCTTGGCTTTCGAGTGATCATTAAAAAATATTTTTTTGAGCACTTATAAGGCATCGGGATTGTCGAAATTTCGGGGCTGGGGGGACTTTGTGAAATTTTTCACAAAGAAAACTTGCTTGAAACCGTAGCGACTAGTAGACCGCGTCTGTTCCGAGGCCCAACGCCAGCCGACATGTCTTTGCTCTCCAGAATCCTTCCCGTTCTAGCGCTTCTTTTAGGGAGTGCCATACCAGCAGCAGGAGCACACCAACTGCCTCTTTATCCGGAGTCACCGTTTGAGGGCACCTTTTTCTCGTGGATCTCCAACTCCATGATCATGGTCTGGATCGGAGCCGGCCTCATCATGCTTTTCTGCCGCGCTGCAACTAAGAAGTTGTCGCTCGTTCCCACCGGGGTTCAAAATTTCGCCGAGTGGCTTGTAGAAAGCCTCTACGATTTCTTTGAAAACATCTTGGGCACGCATCTCGTTAAGCGCACCTTCTGGTTCTTCGGGGCGACTTTCCTTCTCATTCTGACTGTAAACTACCTCGGTCTCATTCCTGGAGTGGGCACGATCGGCAATACCGATCCGGAGAGTGGTCACTTCAAGGGCCTCCTTCGTGGAGGAAACGCCGACCTGAACATGACAGCGGCGATGTCGCTGACTTTCTTTGGTCTTTGGCTTTACTGGTCCTTTACTGAGATTGGCGTTAAGAATTTCCTTGCTCACATCTTCGCTCCTAAGGGTGAATTCAGCGGTTTCATGAAAGCGGGAATGATCGTGATGTTCTTTGTCGTTGGTTTTCTGGAAGTCCTCTCAATTTTGATCCGTCCAATAGCACTTAGCTTCCGTCTTTTTGGAAATATATACGGCGGTGAGCAGACTCTCGAAGGTCTCATGGGGCTTGTTCCAAAGTGGCTTGCCTTCCTCCCGGCTCTTCCTTTTTACTTCATGGAGCTACTCGTCGGACTTGTTCAGGCATTAGTCTTCACGCTGCTCTGCGCAGTCTTCGTCAAACTCATGTGTGACCACGGAGAAGAAGAGCACTAAAACACTTTTGGAGTCTGACCATAGGCAAACCGTGGGGACTTCCGAAAACAACAATAACAAAACAAAACAATGGTAACTAAAGCATTAGCAGTCGGACTCGCCGCCCTTGGCGGTGGAGTTGGAATCGGTATCCTTGGATCGAAAGCAGCTGAAGCAACTGGACGTAATCCAGGTGCGGCTACTCCAATTCTTGTGACTTCCATTATTTTCGCAGCACTGATTGAGGGACTTTTCATCCTCGCGGCCTTCGCTGTTAACTACAACTAAGTAGCTAGCGGAAGTTTATCTAATTTCGATCAGGTGTCGTCAGAGACAAAAGACGGTGCCTGATCACTCTACTCTCACTTTTCTTTCACAATGATCCCGATTCTCGCAGCAGCCGAAACTGTAGCAGCCCAACAAGGGTTCTTAGAGACTTTTGGTGTGAACTGGCCGTTCTTCATCGCCCAGCTCATCAATTTTGTCGTCGTGCTTTTTGTGCTCAAGAAGTTCGCCTTCGGTCCTATCCAGGGAATTCTCGAAGTGCGCCGCGAGCGCATTGTCGCTGGCGAAGCCAAACTTGAAGAGATTGCCAAAAAGCTTGCTGAAAGTGAGCAGGCGACCACCGTCATCCTGGAAAAGGCCAATACTGATGCCAAGCGCATGATCACCGAGGCCAAGGAAAGTGCTGGCAGCCTCAGTGAGAAAAAAGCTCAAGAAGCAGTCAGTCAGGCGCAAAGCATTATCGCCAAGGCTAAGGAGGCGGCCCAAGCCGAGCGCGTTCAAATGTCCGCTGAGCTGAAGCAGGAATTCGGCCGCCTTGTTGTCGCGACCACTTCACAGGTTTCCGGTAAGATCCTCACCCAGGATGACCAGAACCGCATCAATCAGGAAGCTCTCTCGAGCGTCCAAAACTAATTTTCTTTTTCGAACCCGACGATGAAAGCTTCCAAGGTCGCCACCAGCACTGCTCGCAGTATTTTTCGCCTCTGTTCTCCGGACGGGCAGATGAACGACGGACATTTGCGTCTTGCGATCAACAAGATTGCTACTGAGAAGCCACGCGATTATCGCGGCATTCTTCATGTTCTTCGTCGTTTGGTTCAAGCCGAGGTTGCCTCCAAGCAGGTGACGGTGGAAAGCGCCGCTTCACTCGATGCCGAGACGGCCGAGTCCCTCGCTACTTCCCTGCGCTCGCAATACGGCCAGGATCTTACCTTTGATTTTAAGACCAATCCCGATCTTCTCGGCGGTCTCCGCATCCGCGTCGGAAACGACGTCTTTGATGGCTCGGTTAAGGCTCGCCTCGACCGTCTCGCCAACGCTTTTTAATCGTCCTAATTTTTCCCTACTATTGTCATGAGCAGCATTCTCCAGGAACTGGAAGCCCAAATTAACAACGTCAACACTTCCGTTGAGAAGACCAATATCGGCATCGTCCGTGAAACCGGTGACGGTGTCGCGAAAGTCGAAGGTCTCAGCGACGCACAGCTGAACGAGATGATCGAGTTCCCCGGTGGACTCACCGGACTCGCCCTCAACCTTGAGGAAGGCGAAGTTGGTGTCGTGTTCCTCGGTGACGGAAAACACATCACCGAAGGGATGGAGTGTAAGACGACCGGAAAGCTTCTTTCGATTCCCGTTGGTGAAAATTTCCTCGGTCGTGTTGTCAATACTCTCGCTGAGCCGATCGACGGCAAGGGTGAGATCGCGGCAGCTGATCAATATCCTGTTGAGAAGATTGCTCCCGGCATCATTAAGCGTAAGTCGGTTTCCGTTCCCCTTCAGACCGGTATCGCCCCCATCGACGCCATGATTCCAATCGGCCGTGGTCAACGTGAGCTCATCATTGGTGACCGCTCGACCGGCAAGACCACCATCGCGCTCGACACCATCATTTCCCAGGCCAACCAGAACAACGCAGCTGCTGAAGGCCGCTTGAAGGATCACAAGCCTGTCTACTGCGTCTACGTCGGGATCGGCCAGAAGCAGTCGAACATCGCCCGCACCGTTTCTATTCTCGAAGAAGCCGGAGCTCTCGACAACACCATCATTGTTTCCGCCTCCGCTTCGGACTCGGCAACCAACCAGTTTCTCGCTCCCTATTCCGGATGTGCTCTTGCCGAGTACCTCATGGACCAGGGCAAGGACGTCCTTATCGTCTTTGATGACCTTTCCAAGCAGGCCGTTGCCTATCGTCAGGTCTCCCTGATTCTTCGCCGTCCTTCCGGACGTGAGGCCTACCCTGGTGATGTGTTCTACCTTCACTCCCGTCTCCTTGAGCGTTCCGCCCGTCTCTCCGACAAAGAGGGCGGTGGGTCATTGACCGCGCTTCCAATCATTGAGACGCAAGCTGGCGACGTGTCCGCTTATATCCCGACCAATGTGATTTCCATCACCGACGGCCAGATTTTCCTCGAGACCGACCTTTTCTATCAGGGCATCCGCCCCGCGATCTCCGTGGGTCTCTCCGTGTCCCGTGTGGGATCGGCCGCCCAGACCAAGGCGATCAAGAAAGTCTCCGGAACAACCAAGCTCGACCTCGCCCAGTTCCGCGAACTTCAGGCCTTCGCCCAGTTCGGTTCCGATCTCGATGAAGCCACCAAGGGTAAAATCAACCGCGGTCTGCGTATCGTGGAACTCTTCAAGCAAAACCAGTATGCGCCGCTTTCCATGGAGATGGAGGTCGCCATTCTCTGGGCGATGCAGAACGGTCACTTCGACGATGTCGAAGTTGAGCGCGTCAAGGAGTGCCAAGGAGCCCTTGAGGAATTCCTTTCGACCCGTAAGGCCGACCTTCTTCAGAAGATCGCTGACGAAAAAGCACTTTCCGACGAGATCAACGATGGTCTCAAGACATCCCTTGAAGACTTCAAGGGGAGCTGGAAGTAAGACCTTCGATCTCGTTTCCTAATTATTTAATTCTTCGTTTTTCATGGCCAACCTTCGTGACATCCGCCGACGCATCAAGTCGGTCAAAAGCACCTCGCAGATTACCAAAGCGATGGAGCTGGTCTCGGCTGCCAAGATGAAGAAGGCACAGAATCAAGCGCTCGCTGGCCGGGACTACGCCGACAGACTGAACAAGGTTCTCGTCAATCTGAAAAAGAACACGGGGGAAGATTCTCATCCTCTTTTGGGCAAGCGGGAGGGAAAAAAGGAGCTCATGCTTGTGATCTCCACTGGGCGAGGCCTCTGCGGTGGTCTTAATACAAATCTTTATAAAGCAGTCCGTAGGAACGCATCCGATGACACCGAATATGTCACCGTCGGGAAAAAACTTCGTCAGACCATCGCCAAGACCGGAGGCAGGATTGTCACCGATTGGGATGTGGCTGACCCCGTTCCCTTCAACGATGCCAAGCCGATCTCGAAGTTCCTCACCGAGCAATTCCTCAGTGGGGAGTATGATAAGATCAGCGTCGCTTTTAACAACTTTGTCAGCACTCTGACCCAGACTCCTGAAGTCTTCCAGCTCCTGCCAATTGAATCCAAAGACCTCGGTGAGAAGCAGGACTATGAAGGGGTTGGGAAAGGCGAGATTGACGAGACTGATGCGATTTCCGCTCTGAGCGTCGATTACGAATTTGAGCCCGACGCCACAGGCGTCCTCGATAAGCTCCTCCCACTTTACATCAACTTCCAGATCTACCAGATGCTGGTCGAAGCTCGTGCTTCCGAGCACTCCGCACGGATGGTTGCCATGAAGGCCGCCAGCGACAACGCGAAGAGCATGATCAAGGACCTCACCCTTGACTATAACAAGGCCCGTCAGGCAGCCATTACGGCCGAACTTCTCGAGATCACCACCGCCATGAAGGCAATGGAGTGATTCACCTAATATTTTTCTCACCTCTAACTTTCAACTCACCACCACCATGAGCAACCAAGGAACCATCGTTCAAGTCATCGGCGCTGTTGTCGATGTCGACTTCTCCGCCGCCAGTAAGCTTCCTGAGATCTATAACGCTCTCGAGCTTAACTACGATCTCTTCGGCGTCGCCACCAAGCTTGTCCTCGAAGTCCAACAGCACCTCGGTGATGGTTGGGTTCGTGGTGTTGCGATGAGCACCACTGAAGGTCTCAAGCGAGGCATGAGCGTGACCAATACTGGCAAGCCCATTGCGGTTCCAGTTGGCAAACAGGTTTTGGGCCGTATTTTCAACGTGACAGGTGATGTGGTGGACGACAACAAACTTGCGCTCGAAGATGAGAACAAGCGTTCTCCAATTCACCGCCCTGCTCCTACTCTTGTCGAGCAATCTGCCACTACGGAGATTCTTCCAACCGGGATCAAAGTCATCGACCTCATCTGCCCTCTTCTTAAAGGTGGTAAAGGTGGCATGTTCGGTGGTGCGGGTGTCGGTAAGACCGTGGTCATCATGGAGCTCATCAACAACATTGCGAGAGCACACGGTGGATTCTCCGTCTTCGCCGGTGTGGGTGAGCGAACTCGTGAGGGTAACGACCTTTACTGGGAGATGATCGAGTCCGGCGTTATTTCGACTGAGAAGGACGAGAACGATCATCCCAAGCTCGACGAAAACGGCAATCCTGTCCTCGCTCCCGGTTCCAAAGTGGCACTTTGCTACGGTCAGATGAACGAGCCTCCAGGGGCACGTCTCCGTGTGGCCCTCTCCGCGCTCACCATGGCTGAGCACTTCCGCGATGAGGACAACTCTGACGTTCTGCTCTTCGTTGATAATATTTTCCGTTTCTCCCAGGCCGGTTCTGAGGTGTCCGCACTTCTTGGCCGCACGCCTTCCGCGGTGGGATACCAGCCGACCCTCTCTGAGGAAATGGCCGGACTTCAGGAGCGAATCACTTCTACCAAGAAGGGATCGATTACTTCTATTCAGGCCGTTTACGTTCCTGCGGATGACTTAACTGATCCCGCTCCTGCCAACACCTTCGCTCACCTTGACGCGACCGTGGTGCTTGAGCGTTCCCTTGCGGAGCAGGCTCTTTTCCCTGCCGTCGACCCGCTCGCCTCTACCTCTGCGGCGCTTGCTCCCGAGATCGTCGGAGAAGAGCACTACAAAGTTGCTCGTGGCGTTCAGCTTGTGCTTCAGCGCTACAAGGACCTTCAGGACATCATCGCGATTCTTGGAATGGACGAACTTTCTGACGAGGACAAAACGACCGTCTTCCGCGCTCGTAAAATCCAACGGTTCCTCACCCAACCTTTCCACGTGGCTGAGGTCTTCACCAACGTAGACGGAGTTCTTTGCACCATCGAAGATACCGTGAAGGGCTTCGCTGAAATTCTCGACGGTAAGCACGACAGTGTTCCCGAATCCAACTTCTACATGAAAGCTGGCATTGACTCCGTCGACAAAGGCTAATTCCTAATCTTGAGACCCAAATCCCATGCCATTTCAGCTCGACATCGTCACCCCGGAAAAGACCATCTTCTCCGATACCGTCGACGACGTCTACCTTCCCGGTAGCGAGGGTGAGATGGGAATTTTGGCAATGCACGCCGCATTGGTGGCGCCCTTGCAACCCGGCGAGCTCCGTTACCTTAAGGATGGAAAGATTGAAGAACTTGCCGTTGGCGAAGGCTTTGTCGAAGTCAACAATGACAAGGTGGCAGTTCTGATCGACCTCGCCATTGGTGAGGACGCGATTGACGAATCCCAGGTTAAGGAAGCCATGAAGCGCGCCGAGGAAGCCTTGGCCGGGGAGAATGTGAACCACGAAGAGATGGCAGCCCTTCAGGTGGTCATCGCGAAGTCCGAGGCCATGCTCAAGCTGAAGCGCAAGCGGATGTAAGGCATTGGAATCAACAATTTTCCAAACGGCGACCGGAAACGGTCGCCGTTTTTTTGAAAGTATGTGAGGAGGGCCGTGTGAGCCAATGAAAGATGACGCCCAAACGGGAAAGACTTTGGGAAAAGTGAGCTACCCGGTTTCGGGCATGAAGGTGGGCATGACGATTCCAGCGGGTTCCTGTGTTTCACCGCGGACCTGGCTGAGGTGAATTTCGCAATTGCGGGCTCCTAGGCTGTAGAGGCGATTTACGAGATGGGATGCTGCCGCAGGGACGAGGAAGATGAGGCTGTCCTGCCCTTGGTGATTCAGGTGGGCGGTGATGAGATCGAAGGCACTGTCTTCATCAACCATGATCCCAGGTCCCAGCATGCGGCTGCCGGGGTGATTGATGGAAAAGAGGGCGCCGGTGATGTGTTCCTCATTTTCGCAGATCAATCCACGCCAGACACCGGTGTCATCAGAGAGGAAGTAGCGCCAATCTTTCTCACGTCGAATTCCGCTGATTTGTTCTTCGAGATTCATCAGGGCCGGGATGTCGTTCAGAGTGGCGGGGCGGATTCTTTCCGATGGTGGCGGGAGAGGTTTCCCGGCGGGCAGAAACATGTCCTGGTAGATGGCGAGCGGACGGAAACCGGCGCGGGTGTAGAGCGAATAGGAGTCGAGATTGAGGGCACTGGAGACCAGGCGAACAGGTTTGGTTCCCGCCCGCTGAATGATCCGATCCAAAAGATTTCGAGCAACGCCTTGGCCCGTGAATTTTGGGTTGGCATTCATGATGCCAAGGGAAACATGGGTCTCGCGTGGATGGTAGAAGCAGGATCCGGCGAATTCCCCGTCGATTTCCGCGACAAGGCAACAGCCCGGGTCCAGTTTCTCGTAAACTTCAGGAAAGATCCGGCAAATGGAGGGATCCTCGCCTGGAAAACAGCCCCGATTGAGCTTCTTGAGGTACCATTGATTGGTGGAGTGAAAGATGAGAGAGGCGACTTTGTCCCATTCGTTGATACCCAGTTCCCGAATCGTCATGGTTCGCTTCTAACGGATTTTCATGTCTTGGTGCAGGAATTTTGAAGAAAAGAGGTGAGGGGAACGCCGCTTTAGCTGTGGCAACGGTGGAAAAGTAGTTTCGAGACGGGAGATGACAATCGTGTCCCTTCGGTTACCCTCCCCCAACCCTTACTTACTTTATGAACGATACTTTCAAACGTGTCATTGTGCTTTGCTTCGTCTTTGCGGCAGCTTTCTTTTCGATGCATGTGTATCGGGCCTGGCGGGGCGGATACCCTATTTTTGGCCTCAAGCAGGAAGTGGAAAGCGGACAGTTTGCTCCGGAGCATGCCACCTTGCAAATGGCTCCGGCGATTGATCCCAGCCTGGTTCCCGGGTTGATCCGGGCAAACGATGAGATGGTGGCCTTGGTCGATCGCGTCACTCCGGCAGTGGTTAGCATTGACACCGAGATCCTCAAGCGCGAGCGCATCCTGGATCCTCTCCAAGGCCGCATCTACGAGCGTGACCGGGTGACGCCGGGCCTTGGTTCCGGTGTGATTGTTTCCGAGGAAGGTCACATTATCACCAATCATCATGTCATTAAGGGGCACAAGAGAATCCGGGTGACTCTCCATGACGGCCGATCACTCCCGGCAACCTTGATCAATTCAGACAAGTTGCTCGATATCGCTGTTCTGCGCATCAAGAGCAGCCAATCTGATGAAAAGTTCGATGCGCTGAAATTTGGTGATTCGGAGGATGTCAGGGTGGGGCAGATCGCGATTGCGGTCGGGAACCCTTTTGGCTTGGGAGAGTCGGTCACCGTTGGCCGAATTTCTGCGCGTGACCGTTCCCTTTCCGATGGGCAAAGGGATCTTTTCCAAACGGACGCTGCCATTAACCCGGGAAATTCTGGAGGACCGCTTCTCAATCACCTCGGCGAGATTATTGCCATCAACGCCTCCCTTTATAGTGAGAATCGTGAGAATCCGGGGTTTCAGGGAATTGGGTTTTCGATCCCTTCGAACGATGTGAAACGGACGATGGAGTATATCTTGAAGAAGGGCCGCCCTGTTCATGGATATCTCGGCCTCAGGACTCAGGATCTCAACGATTATCTTCGAAGTGTTTTTAACTATCCGGATGGGCGTGGGGTTGTTGTTTTAGATGTCACTCCGGGGTCACCCGCCGAGCAAGCAGGTCTTAAGCCCTATGACATCATCACAGCATACCAAGGTGAAGGGGTGCAGGCGACCAAGGATTTTCTCAACCGGGTGCAGCGATCCGAGGTTGCTTCCGAAGCGATCATTAGTGTTTGGAGAGTCAATTCCTCGGTGAATCTCAAATCTGTGGTAGGAGAAGCCAACCCGTTCGGTCAGCCGGAACAATTGGCCGATAGTGGTCGTCTCGCTTCTGATGAGGCCATTCTCAAAACGATTGGGTTGAGAGTGCGAGACCTGCCTTTTGGATCCCGGATGCGTGGAGGAGTTTTTGTGAATGAGGTTCTGTCGGGGAGCCTTGCTGAACAAAAAGGAATTAAGGCCAATGATTTT